>Ga0302347_1000690_pt1 | contig 48832 bp, 41 predicted proteins | sample PhyWR1_FD_202178 | JGI IMG/M metagenome (GOLD analysis project Ga0302347, IMG submission 202178) | Leaf surface microbial communities from wheat plants in UC Gill Tract Community Farm, Albany, California, United States - DLSL W.R1 (v2)... | ecosystem: Host-associated > Plants > Phyllosphere >... | reverse complement strand
TTTTATTTCTAATTCTAAAATTGAACAGGTTGATTTTTTTAACTTTCGTTGTTTCTCAACACTACTCGTTACGTTACATGATTATATTTTTAAAGAACTTTCTTCGCCCCCGCATCTCGCTTCGGCTCTATATGATGTCGGCATTGCGCCGGTATCGATCTTGTTTTGTTTCCCTTCGTTTCCGTTGGGACTGCAAAGGTAGAAATCTTTTTGGTATCTCCAAAATAAATGTGAAAATTTATTTTTTCGTTTTCCTGCTGTTTCCGCGTTTAAACTAAATTAAACCCTTCTTTTTTCAGTGCTTCCCCTTTCGGATCAGCCGTTCCTCCCTTGCGGAGTGGTGCAAAGATAGGAACTTTTATCCTTCACTTCCTAACCTTTTCCGGAAATAGTTTACCATAACACGATAAAGGGCTAGAAATGTGGATGATAATTTTATCAAAGTGGATCCATATGAGCTGCCCAGCTCGGTTTGATCGGCGGTGGATTACCTTTTGGCATATTATTGATAGCATTCATACCGGCAGGCTCCCGTTTTTGTCTGCATCCAACTGTTAGTTCGGCTGTGGTATCACTGTGCCGGCCCCATCTCCTAGTAATGGATTACTTCGTTACTGGTTCACTTCTTCACTATGTTACTTCTTTACTCCGTTACTGTCTTACTTCATTACTATGTTACTTCTTTACTGTGTCACTTCGTCACTTTATCATATAAACCTTTCCAGGAGAACATATCCGAACCAAATAAACATCAAATTCACCATTAAGTGGGGAATATGCCAGATATTACTTAGGGTTTATAGGGGGTTAGTAGGGGTATACCCCTACTAACCCCCTATAAACCCCCTATTAACCCCCTACTAAATCTATATTAAATACGAAGTTGATCTTTATTTGGTATGGAGTTTTAGTAGATCAATATACAGGTGCATGAACTCCTATATATAGCGTACAAAAAAAGATAATGATTTTGCATTTTTCTTATCAAGAATACACCAATATGATGCAACATAACTATGCACAATTACTATTAACGATAAGGACTCCATCAAAGATGATAAATAAGAAGTCATTTAGATCTGATCAACGATTAAAATCAGTAGAATGAAATATCAATGCGGAGGTATAAAAATATAAGGATTTCTATTATTGCATATTTTACATAACTTTAAACTTGACTAAAGAAACTAACGTTGAAGGAAATTTTCAAAATATACCAAGTTGATGAAGCTGAGGCAAACCGCATCGCTGATAGTGAGAATAATATTCATCAGCATGATTTCGAAGAACTCATTATTGGTCTTGAAGGAAAATTAGAACATTTTATTGATTTCAAATCTGAAATTTATGCAGCACCTTTTATCAGTTTCGTAACCAAAGGAAAGACACATCGTGTGAAGCCGCACCTGACAGATGGAAAATGTTTATTTTGGGTTTTAAGATTCAAAAGTGAGTTTATTCCCGAAACTACCTTTCAACTCTATAATCATTTCCATGACCATGCTACTTTTAGCATCAACTATTCTACTTGTTTTCAAAGGTTAATCCTTATTGCTCAAATGATCGCCGATGAGATGCAGGAAGGACAAAGTGATCTTGGAATTGTTAGGCAACTGTTAAGTACGTTATTTACCATGATAGAATCAGCATACAGAAAACAATTTCCAGAAGGATTACCTACACTTTCCAACTCGAGTACTACTTTTAAAAATTTCTTAACTATTCTAGAAGAAAATTATCGTCGTCCCGAATCCGTTAATTTCTATGCAGAAAAACTTTTCATGAGTGCACGAGGACTGAATCTCATCTGTCATCAAATATTACAGCAAAGCGTTTCTGAAATTATTGAAACAAGGAAATTAATTGAAGCTAAAAATTTACTGATGAATACGGATAAAACCATATCGGAAATTGGTTTTGAATTAGGATACACCGATAAAGCCTATTTTGCAAATGTATTCAAGAGAAAGTCTAGTCAGACACCTAGTGAATTTAGAGCAGACATGAAAAGCATTATTTCCAAATAACACAACATTCTTTCCAAAAAACAATACCTCGCCCCTATCATACACCCGATATTTGTATTCAAGATCTAATCACTACAAATTAGCGAATAGGTATTAGGAGTAATATAATGAATAGAAAAAAATTTATAACCGCTATGGCTGCATTACCAGTAACAGGAGCTGCTTTGAAAGTAAGTTCCTTAAGAGAATTATCTCAAAACTTTGAGGCAACAGAAAAATTTCCAGTTTTATTCTTAGGTCATGGAAGTCCAATGAATGCCATTGAAGAAAATGAGTTTGTCGATGGTTTTAGAAACATCGGTAAAACATTAGAAAAACCAACAGCAATTCTCGTTATTTCAGCGCATTGGGAAACTCGCGGCACCTTTGTTACTGCTATGGAAAATCCCCCTACTATTCATGATTTTGGCGGATTTCCACAAGCATTATTCGATGTTCAATATCCTGCTCCGGGAAGCCCGGCTTTAGCTCAGGAAACCAAAAGGATTATTACCAAAACAGATGTACTGCTCGATAACAAATGGGGCCTCGATCACGGAGCCTGGTCAGTGGTCAAACATCTATACCCCGATGCAGCTGTTCCAGTTGTTCAAATGAGTATTGATTATACACAACCTGCATCATACCATTATGAACTCGCAAAGGAACTGGCTTCTTTACGTCACAAAGGAGTTTTAATAATCGGCAGTGGAAATATGGTTCATAATCTACGTATGGTCGCTTGGGATAAGCTAAACGAATCTGGTTTTGCATGGGAATGGGCACTGGAAGCAAAGGAAAAAATGAAGCAGTACATTATGGAAGGTAATCACCATGCATTAATTGATTTTAAGAATCAAGGAAAAGCATTTGATCTTGCCATCCCAACTCCAGAGCACTACCTTCCTTTGATTTATAGCTTAGCGTTAAAGGATAAACAAGATGATTTGTTCTTATTTAATGACAACTCTGTTGGAGGATCTCTAGCTATGACTTCCTTAAAAATTGGTTAAGCATAAAAGATCTATTAAGCATGAGGTAAATGTGAATTTTTAAAATCTCCACATATAAAAACAAAATCACTTATATTCGCTATAGATTCGACCTTGAGTATTTATGAACATACAAAAACCAACAATTTCAATTGAGTACTGTCCAAAATGCAACTGGATGTTACGAGCAGCCTATATGGCACAAGAACTACTAAGTACTTTTACAGAAGATGTTCATGGGGTTTTATTAATTCCAAGTGAAACTGCTGGAAAATATACCATATCCATTGATCAGCTTCCCTTATTTGACCGTAAAGATATGGGTAGATTTCCAGAAATTAAGGAATTGAAACAACTGATAAGGGATCACATTAAACCAGATAAGGATTTAGGGCACTCCGAGAGAAAATAAAAATTATTTTGTAATTTTACTGAAGTGTAAATTCAAAAGACAAATTTTTACATTTAAAATAATAAAGAATATGATGAAAAAACATCTCATAGGTCTCTTCGTAATTGCGGCTACATTTTCGGCTTGTAAAAATCAAACACAAAAAAACGAAAGTTCCAGTAAGGATAGTAGCGCAATTACTGTTAAACAAGATAGCGTATCTTACGATGAACACAACACCAAGAACTCCGTTGATTGGGCAGGAACTTATGAAGGTACTCTTCCATGTGCAGATTGTACCGGTATCCATGTCATCTTAACTTTAAATATGGATGGAACATATGAAAAATCTGAAGAATATCTTGAAAAAGGCAAACCTTTCCAAGAAAAGGGGACTTTCACATGGACTCCAGATGGTGGTTCTATTATCTTAAAAGAGAAAGACGGTGAAAGTAAATATAAAGTTGGGGAAGGAATGATGAAGAAATTAGATATAGAGGGAAAAGAAATCAAAGGAGAATTAGAAGAATTTTACAACTTTAAAAAAATAAAATAATACGGTACTACATGTAGTCAATATATTTAAACAAAGAAAGCTCCTGAAATTATCAGGAGCTTTCTTTGTTTGGTACACGACCCTATTTTGCGTCTGGTAACAAAATAAACTCGAACATACGATCCTCTTTTAGATATTTATCCGCTACAGCTTTTACACTTTCTACGGAAACTTGACTGAGGTCATTCAATTTTCTCAAAATTTCAGTTACATCCTCCTGATTTTGGTATGATCCGGAAAGGTATCCAACCCAAAAACCATTATCCCGAAGTTGCAACTCCAACTGGCGTTTCTGTTCAATAACAAATTTCTCTATATCTTCCTTAACAGGTCCATTTTTCTTTATTTTAGCCACTTCATCAACAGCAGATTTTATCAAAACATCGACTTTATCGGGAGCAGTTCCAAAACCAATACCAAAACTATAGCGTCCACGAGGCAACTTGCCGTAATTAGCCGATGCACCAACACTATAAACTCCACTTTCAGCTTCACGAAGACGTTCTAATAATTTAATGGTCAAGATACTTTCCAATGCATCCATATTTATATTTTCATCTTCAGAATAGGTATAGTCTCCATAATAAGCTAACTGTACAGAAGCTTTATCTTCTTTACCTTTCTGCACGACAACACGTTTTCCTTTTGCAGGCTCGACTATGCCCAAGTCTTTATAAGACTCTTTACGACCCAATTTGGGTAAAGCAGCCAGATAGTTCTCCAGATAAGGTTTGATTTCATCCTCGGTAAAAGATCCTACAATGGTAAATGTAAAGTCCGAAGCATCCGCAAATCTATCTTTATAAATTTGAAAAGCACGATTTTTATCAATTGTCTTGATGAGATCTACCGTGGCATTTTTTCTTCTAACATTATCGCCGTAAAGTGTTTCTTTTACTTGATCAGAGAAAACATTGGATGGATTACTTTCCCGATTTTCTAAGCTTCCTACAGAACGGGCGATAATACTTTGATATACGTCATCATCCAATCTTGGCTCAGTGAAATAACCATAAATCAATTCGAACGCATTTTTTAACCCCTCTTTATCAGAACTTCCATATAATCCTTCATATCGTTCCGAAATATAAGGTGTGATCCCAATATTTTTACCTGTCAAATATTTTTGCAATTCGACATTATTTAATTGGCCAAGTCCACTTGCATCAACTAAGCCTGCCGCATTACTTGCTGAATAGTAATCCGCATCAGGATATAATGAAGAACCACCTTCACTAAAGGCTGAAATTCTTATTTCATCATTTTTGAAATTAGTCGGTTTCAAAATTACTTTAACGCCGTTACTTAACGTCAACTCCTTTGCCTGAATATCTTTTAGATCCTTCGTAGAAACAACAGTGCCTTTTACCGGCTCTTTAGACAATAAAGGCAATTTAGACACTTTATCCTCATAGGCTGTCAAGTTTTGTGCTTCCACATCCTTGATCCACGTACCAATAATTTGTTCTGTCGGTAAAGTAGCCTTATCTTTCTCAGGTCCCATAATAATGACATCACGGTTCAGGTCGGTGTAATATTTTGAAATCAATGCATTAACTTCCTTCAGTGTCAATGTTGGTAGAAGCTGTTTCGTAATTTTGTAGCTATCGTCGTTACTCAAAGCCGCATCATCTTTTAAAAAGTTACTCAAATAACGATTGACATAACTATCCGATTTCTTTTTACTTCTTTCCACATATGAGGTTTCATTACCCTTATTCATGGCTATAATCGCTCTATCCAATTCAGATTGGGTAAATCCAAACTTTTGAATGCGCTCAAACTCGGTCATCATCTTTTTAAAACCAAGTTCCAGCTGATTTGGCTTTGGAACTACCATGAGAGAAAACACATCTAATCCGGCAATGAAATCAGAAATACTACCCCCAGCTTGCATAAATGGAGCATCTGCTTGTTGCATAATTTCTGAAAAACGCTCACTGACCATGGTATTGAAAGAGGAAATCAGCAACTGATTTCTATAATCTTTTACCGTTACTGTTTTCTCTGATTTACTTTTAATCATGATTTGAGCAACCGTGTACGGTAGTTCAGGATCTGTGATTGCAATAAATTGATTTTTATTCAATAAATCAACATGGTATTTGGTACGATCCATTTTTTTAGCAGGCATCTTTAAATCAGAAAACAAAGCTTTCACGCGCGTTTCCATATCTTTAACATCGATATCACCAACAATGATGATCGACTGCAAATCTGGTCTGTACCAGTCCTGGTGGAATTGACGGATGGTCTCCGGTTTAAAAGTTGTAATGATTTTTTCTGTACCGATTGGAATGCGCTTGGAATAGCGTGAACCATTTAAAACAATCGGAAAATATTGATCCTGCAAACGCTGACCTACCCCTCTTCCGCCACGCATTTCTTGCATGACAATACCACGTTCTTTGTCAATTTCATCGTCAGACAACAGAGCATCCTGTGCCCAATCGCGCATCACCTGTAAACCATTTTTCAATAGTTCTGGATCGTCAGATGGAATTGGCAATTGATATACCGTTTCATCAAAACCAGTATAAGCATTTAAATCAGAACCAAAACGTACACCTGCTTTTTGCAAGTAATTGACTAATTCATTTTTTGGAAAATGCTTCAGTCCATTGAAGTTCATGTGCTCTAAAAAGTGTGCAAGACCTAACTGTTCATCTGTTTCTAAAATTGAACCTACTTTATTAGCCAAATACATGGTTACCCTTTTTTCAGGCTCCACATTTCGACGGATATAATAAGTAAAACCGTTTTTCAGTTTACCTTTAACGACTTCATTGTCAAATGGAAGATTTTGATTCCAGCTGACGGTGTCTTGTGCTAAAATTGCTCGCGCTTCAGCACGGAATGCTGTTGCCGCTGTACTTGGGGTCGTACAATAGATGGCTGGCAACAAAAATGTTAGTGCAATTGGTTTAATAAATCTCATGTTTTTGATTTACCTTAAGTTTTTAATTTAGTTTGTTTTATAAAATTAATGTTCGAAAGTACAATTAATCTGTTGTATTTTTGTTACAATGATAGAAGAAAATAATTGGGTGCATTTTAAAAGAGATTTTGCACGTTTTTTGAAATTTGAGCGTGGTCTTTCCGACAATTCCATTGAAGCGTATCTCCATGATGTTTCCAAATTGGAAGTATATAGTGAGGAAAATAAACTGACACTCCAGCAAATTACAAGTAAAGATATACAACGTTTTTTGATCTGGATAAATGGGTTCGGTATTTCTCCGTTTACGCAGTCACGTCTTTTATCTGGGCTCAAAACTTTTTATAATTTCCTGCTCTTGGAATACGATTGGGAAAGTAATCCCGTCGAATTGATCCAAGCTCCTCGCATCGCCAGAAAAATACCGAGCGTACTGAACATCCAAGAAATTGATCAACTTATCCATGCGATCGATTTATCGACTCCCGAAGGTATGCGCAATAAGACTATCCTAGAAGTACTCTATGGCTGTGGTCTTCGTGTATCTGAATTAGTAAGTCTTAAACTATCCAACTTATACCTGGATATCGAATTTATCAAGGTGGAAGGAAAAGGAAATAAAGAACGTTTAATACCCATTGGACGTCAAGCGATAAAATATTTAAAAATTTATATGAACGAGATAAGGCCCCATATCAAAGTCAAATTAGGTCAGGAAGATTTTGTTTTTTTAAATAAACGTGGTGCAGCTCTATCCCGTGTGATGGTTTTCATCTTCATCAAGGATCTCGCTTCAAAAATTGGTCTTCAAAAAAATATAAGTCCGCATACCTTTCGTCATAGTTTTGCTTCACATCTGGTCGAAGGTGGCGCAGATCTTCGCGCAGTACAGGATATGCTCGGACATGAAAGTATTACGACGACAGAAATATACACCCATATCGACCGCGACTATTTGCAAAGTGTCATTACGCAATATCATCCCCGTTCGTAAAGATACACATTGATTAACTGTACCAAGTTCCATTTTAGCACCTATAGCCAGAGTTACAAGCTACTCTATATAGGGTAAGAGGCTCCAAGTAACTCAAAAATATCTTCAAAGCAGTAAAGTCTAAGGTCAGCTTGATCCTTGATTAAATATAACCACTACTTCAGAATGATACTTATTCTTATGGTTATACATATTGTTTTTCAATAATATTTATATGTTTTTGAAAATTAACACAACAATGTTGCATTATAATTTTTAAATAATGCAACATTGTTGTATTTTTGACCCGTGATTAAATCAAGCATAACAAAACAACTCGGCATTATTGCTATAATGGTACCCGCATTCCTAAGCGTATGCACTACTAATCCTTTATTTGCTCAACAGAGACAAATAAGTGGAAAGGTAATCGATATGGACAACACAGCTCCCATTCATGGCGCAAATATACACTATGAAGGACATAGGAAGACGGTAACCACTAATTTTTCAGGTGAATTTAAATTTAACCCAGAGCGTAGTTTACCATTTAAGTTAGTGACTTCATTAGTTGGCTATGAGAATGACACCACTTATGTAAAAAACGATCAACCGATCACGATACGTTTAAAAAGAGATATTAAAAAACTTGCTGAAACTCAAGTTTACGGTCACCAAACTGGGGCTAAAACACAAGTTGCACAGCAGGTAAATGCATTGTCTTTATCCGAAAACCGAAATCGATCTTTAGCGGAGGTCTTAAAAACCATTTCTGGTGTGCAGCTGCTACAGACAGGTTCTACCATCAGCAAGCCCATTATTAATGGGCTTTATGGAAATCGTTTAGCCATATTGAATGACGGGATGAAATTAGAAAGTCAACAATGGGGAAATGACCATGCACCAGAAATTGATGTCTACGCAGCGCATTCCATTACAGTCGTCAAAGGTGCTGAAAGTCTTCGATATGGAGGAGAAGCTTTAGGTGGTGCTGTTTTACTGTCATCCAAACCATGGAATAGAGTGGATAGCCTGAGAGGGCAAATCAGTCTCAATGGATTTACCAATGGTAAAGGTATGCAGGGAGCTTTGAATTTGGAAGGAAATTCCCCCGTTGCAGGTTTAAAATGGAGCCTAAATGGAAACTATACCAAAAGTGGGAATAGAAAAACTCCAGATTATTATCTCAATAATACGGGTCAACGTATTTACAACTTAAATGCAGCTATTGATTATCAATATAAGAATGCCAATTTTGAGATTTCTTATAAGCAATATCATAATGAGGCAGGTATATTATCCTCGACGCATATCGGAGATTTAGCTTCGTTTCAAGAGCGTCTTGCTTACGGACGACCTTATCCTAGTGAAGTATTTGGATTTTCATACGATATCGAAGCGCCTCGTCAAGAGGTCAAACATGATGTGCTTCAATTTGCCTATAACCAACAATTGAGCAGTGACAAAACATTATCTGTCAAATATGCATTCCAAAACAACCACCGCCAGGAATACGATAAAAGAAGAGCGGGCCGCAGTGCTACTCCTAGCATGGATATGATTTTACGTTCCCATGCGCTAGATGTATCCTACACAGTGGAAGGTATCGATCAAAAAATCATTACTGGATTGCAAGCACAGACACAGGTCAATAACAATGTTGTCGGTACATTCAACACCCCCTTAATTCCTAATTATAATGCCATTAATATCGGAGCATATGGTATCTACCAATGGCAAAGAAATAGATTTGCTTATGAATTGGGGGCTCGTTATGATTTCAAAAACTTTGATGCTGCCGGATATGATTTCTATGGAAAGGCTTATGGAGGAGATAATCAATTCCACAACCTATCGACCAATTTAGGTGCATCCTATTCTATCGATAATCACATGATTTTAAAATCGAATTTAGGACTGGCTTGGAGAGCACCTTCTGCACAAGAATTATATAGTCAAAATATACATCAAAGTACAGCACGTTATGAAAGAGGTGACGCTGCTTTAAAAGCAGAAAAAGGTTTAAAATGGATCACCAGTTTAAACATTCATGAAAAGAAAAATTTCTTAAATATCGATTTATATGCCAATTTCATTAATCATTACATCTATGTAAAACCAACTACTGAGTATGTACAAAATCTTGCTGGTACCTTCCCAATTTGGCAATACAGCCAAAATAATGCGTTACTAACTGGAATAGACATCCAAGGACGATATGCTATAAGAGAACATCTAGAATATAGTGCAAATTCTTCTTTCATCTATGCCCGAAATTTAGATGATCATAATTATTTACCCCTTATTCCTCCGCTTTCTTATACACATGAAATAGCCTTTTTGACAAAAGGAAATAACCGTTGGATGAAAGATGTAAAATTTGCATTGGGACAAGAGATCTATGCAAAACAATTTATGTCTACTGCAAGTATAGAAATGGCTCCTCCTCCACCGGCATATCAATTAATAAATGGGTCAATAAGCGTTGGATCTCTCATAGGAAATAACAAATTACAGACACGCTTACTAGTCGAAAACTTATTGAACAGCACATACAAATCTTACACTGATCTATTCCGTTATTATAGTCATGGTGTAGGACGAAATATACAACTGACAATCAATTACACATTTTAATATAAATATCATGAAAAAAATCATTAACAGCAGCAAATTAATCTTAGTCGCAGCCGTACTCCTATTCAACTCGTGTAAAAAAGATGATCCTGTTCACGAACATGACAATGAGGAAATGAAAACAATGACGTTAACATTTACTGAAAAAACTACCAATGCCAAAGTGGAAGTGATCATCGACGCTACCGATTCGAAAACACAGTCGTTAAACTTAAAAAAGGGCAACTATGATTTAGATATTAAATTAAAAGATTTTGATGGACATGAGGTACAACAGGAAATTTCTGACGATGCCGATGAACATCAGTTTTTCTTCGTAGGTCCTACTCAAGAACAGATCAGCTTTACTTATTTGGATAAACAAGTCGGCTTAAAAAGCAATTGGAAAGTATTGCAGACAGCGAGCAATATTCCGATGAAAATTGTCTTGATGCATGGTTTACGTAAATCTGCTGTCACGAATGCAGATTGGAACAATCAGAACTATCAAAGCCTTGGTGGCGGTACTCCAGATATCGCTGTAAACTTAACTTTAAATCTTATTGACTAAAGATGAGGGCGTTGGCAATAGATTGCAATTAGCTATTTTCATTTTTCATGAAATAGTATATCTTTGCTAGCATGTCCCTGTAGTTTAATGGATAAAATTGCAGATTCCGGTTCTGTTGATATGGGTTCGACTCCCTTCGGGGACACAAAAAGCAGCGTTTAATCACAATTAAACGCTGCTTTTATTTTATACGATCCATCATTCTACTGCTTTCTTTTCTAAATAGTATACCGCGCCATTTTCCGATTTACCCCTCATTGACCACGGTCAATAGTTATCGTTTTATAAATTCCAATCCAAAACATAATCTGGTAAAGCATTTTTGTATGGCATATGAGCATATATTTTCAAAAGAAACTGAGTACATCAAAGTGCGTATGTAAAAAGAATACTAACTCATCCAGATACATAAAAGAGAATTTGCAGTTATATAGTTGTATTTAAAATACGTTATCGTTAAGTTTGAAAAAAACTAGGCTACTATTTTTTAATGTATAGCAATAGCCAAAATCCATAAAACTAGTGGAAAATTATAGTATGACAAAAGATATCAGTTGAACATGATATTCAGCATATTTCGGATTGTAAAAGATCAAAATCATATTGAAATTTGTGTATAAATTAAAATGAAATGGAAACACAGGCAAATATCAATTACAATCGGATCGCCTCGGCAATCGAATATATACAACATCATTTTAAGGAACAACCTAATCTGGATGAGGTCGCTGAACAGATTCATTTAAGTCCATCACATTTTCAACGCCTATTTACGGATTGGGCAGGTACCAGTCCGAAAAAGTTTTTACAATATATCAGCATTCAGTATGCTAAAAAATTACTGAATGAAAACAAGGGGCTTACTCTATTTGATACAGCATACGAGACAGGTCTTTCAAGTACAAGCCGTTTACATGATTTATTTATCAATATTGAAGGTATGAGTCCTGCTGAGTATAAAAATGAGGGCCAATTTCTACATATTAATTATCGCTTTGCAGATAGTCCATTTGGTAAAATCATCGTTGCATCGACGACAAAAGGTGTGTGTTATATAGCATTTGAAAATAATGAAACAAAAGCTTTTCAAGATCTACAGGCTAAATTTCCCAAAGCTGTATTTAATCACCAGGAAGATGAGCTGCAGCAAAATGCTCTTTATATTTTTCAAAATGATTGGTCTACGCTATCGGAAGTTAAACTGCACCTAAAAGGAAGTGATTTTCAGTTGAAGGTCTGGGAAAGTTTATTGAAAATCCCTATGGGTAAACTGACGACTTACGGTACCATTGCCAAACAGATCGGAAATCCGAAAGCGGCACGTGCAGTTGGAACTGCAATTGGAAGTAATCCCGTTGCTTTCCTTATACCCTGTCACCGCATCATCCAATCATCTGGTATTACTGGTGGATACATGTGGGGACCTACCCGCAAGACTGCTATTATCGGTTGGGAAAGTGCTCGAACAGAAGATCAATGGTAAAAATCCCGTTTGCACATCGTCTTTTATAAGGGTGCAAACTTAACATAAATAAAAAAATAGCATAAATTAACGATATGGAATTATTCGATTACCCTGTTAATAGCTCAAAAAATTGGCTTCCAAAAGATGGTACTGTACATTATTATGGTCCAATCATGGATATGGAAACTGCCAATCGCTATTATGAAAAATTATTAGCTGCTATCGAATGGCGCCATGATGAGGCTGTTATTTTTGGTAAACATATAGTGACCAAAAGAAAGGTTGCATGGTACGGGGAAAAATCCTTTGAATACACCTATTCGAATACAACAAAGCGCGCACTACCGTGGTCAAAAGAGTTGTTGGAATTGAAAGTTTTAATTGAAAAAATGACTGGAGAGACTTTTAACTCTTGCTTGCTCAATCTCTATCATAACGGGGATGAAGGTATGGCCTGGCATAGTGATGGCGAAAAAGATCTAAAGAAAAATGGGGCTATCGGCTCCTTAAGCTTTGGTGCCGTGCGTAAATTTGCTTTTAAACATAAACAAACGAAAGAGCATGTCGGATTGACCTTAGAACATGGTAGCTTGCTGGTGATGAAAGACGAAACTCAATCCCATTGGCTACATCGGCTTCCTCCAACAAAAAAGATCCATGCCCCGAGGATTAACCTTACTTTCAGAACTATTGTGGAACAAAAATAAACGGTGCACACCATGCCTTAATATTTTCTCGTATTTTTGCTTCTCTTAGCTGTGCAGTACTCAGGTTTGAAGATATACACATCCTATCATGCGTCAAAAAAATAAGTCCATCCCTATAAAAACAATGACTGCTGAATTCAGTTCGGGAATCAGTATGGGCAAAGCGCACTTTGATGAACAGGATATCATGAATCTGGATGACGTCAGAAGATCACACCGTGATAACTACCATTCGTTTTTCTTGTTAGAAAATGGAACTACTGAAATCGAAATAGATTTTCAACAATATACTGTAAAGCCTTTTTCTATTCTATATATACATCCACATCAGGTACATCGTATTGTTGCTCTGGCAAGTGTGAGCGGTAGTTTTTTGAGGATCAATAGTGAACATATAAATCCGGAATACCTCCATTTGTTAGAAGAGCTGGCTCCCCTCAAACCTCTAATGGTTGAAGAAGATATCTTTTCTATCCTAGCCAACAGTGCATCGCTATGCCTTACCCTATCTGCACGAAAAAATCAGCAATTGTATCACGCCTTATTAAAAGACAGCTGCAATACATTGATTGGACTTCTCACTTCACTGTACCTAGAAGGCGCCACACCTGTTGACAAGCTTTCTCGATCAGAGATCATTACTAAAGCTTTCAAATCTGCACTACAGCGAGACTTTGTATCGATAAAGCAGCCTTCTGCTTATGCTTTGACCCTCAATATCTCAACCTCTTATTTGAATGAATGTGTAAAAGACACTACTGGCCAGCCGGTATCCTATCATATTCAACAGCGCATTATTTTAGAAGCCAAGCGACTGCTTTACCATTCTGACCAATCGGTAAAAGAAATTGCTGACACGTTGGGTTTCGAGGATTATGCCTACTTCTCCAGACTTTTCTCGAAGGCAACTGGAATGTCAGCCCTATCCTTTAGGAATAAAAACCGCGATTAGTCCAATACACTCTTTCTTTACTCCATTGTTTACACTGTAAATTCGATGTTCCTTTGTAATGAACTAAAAAGGAATACCATGATATCAACAATACCCAAATGGGCAGGAGAACTATTAGAAAGTGTCGTCGGACAGCGCGCTGAAGTCATCCACGCCACTTACCTTAGCCCGTATCTTAAAAAAGTACGCTTCCGGAGTAATATTGCTCATATGAATTTTCAGATAGGCTATGCCAGTGTCATACGTGTCAACGATATCGAATACCGGAATTACACCATTGCCTATCACGATATCCGTACGGGCATTCTGGATATTATATTCCATCTTCACGACAATGGTCCCGGTAGCCAATACGCCCATAGCTTGAACATAGGTGATCAACTTTATATCAGTAGCCCAAGAGGACGTAAGGTATATCAGCAGAAGATCAAACATCAGTTTTTTTTTGGAGATGAAACATCGCTCGGGTTAGCCTGCTCTTTACTTCCTATGCTAAAGCAAAACAAACATTTATTTCAATTTTATCTGGAATTGGACGATGAAAATAAAGAGGTTCCAGCATTATTAGGCTTGGAAAACTACCAGATATTTCCAAAAGATGGGTCCTTCTCGCAAGAGAAATGGATAGCTGATCTTCCCCTATTCTATGATGAGGAATGGCTAGATGCCAGCTATATACTGGTCGGCAATGTCATTTCTATCCAGACATTTCGAAAAGTTCTTAAAAACAAAGGCGCGAAACGCATATCGGCACAGGGCTATTGGTTGCAAGGAAAGAAAGGACTATAACAGATTATATTTAAAAAAATAAAACAACGAGCCATATGATTTATGTATTTAAGACATCAGTTGAAACTGAAAAAGATATTCTTGACTTATCATACGATCTTACTGCATACTGTACCCCCGGTAAATGGAATTTCGACTTACAGGATTGCGATCGTATCTTACGTATTGATACGCAAAAGAAAAATGCAGCGTCCATCATCTCACTCTTGCAGAATAAGGGTTTTAACTGTGAAGAGTTACCCTACTAGTCCATTGACAATAGGCAATCATAAATTCCATATCCCGGATATTGATCTGATTATTTGATCATGATCAGATCAATCTTATTTTGTGCTGTTCCAACTTAAAAAAAAACAGAAAGTGCATGAACAATACCAGGATTCAAACGATCCCCATAAGGGATCAACAGTTAAGATATGGGGATAAAAATTGTTTTCCACTACGTCCTATCCCTATAAGGATGATGTAAATGAGATATCATGCATATAATATTATAAATCTGAGTAATTTTGTTATTGTAGTTGCAAACAGAAGCTCTTATATAGCTATTGGCTTATAAGGCTTCAAATTTAGCGCTTACATACATAAAGTGATATTTTGGAACAAGGGTATAGAGATATTCTGAATATTTTAATAGGTAAGGAAGTAACAAAAAATATGAATCTTTTAATTCAACAACTAAAAAAATATGGAGCAATTCATGATGATCTTGAGCAAGAACTGTTAAGTAGAACTAAATTCATGACCAAACAGAAGGGGGATTTTTTTCTTAAACAAGGTCAGGTTGTATCCAATATGTTTGTTATCGAAAACGGACTTGTTCGTGCATTTTACAATAAAGAAGGTCGAGAAATTAATGTTTGGTTTGGTATTGAAAATACCATATTAGGTTCGGTGATTCCACTTTTCTTTAATCTTCCCTCCCAAGAAAGTATTCAGTTTTTAGAAAATTCTTCCATTTACTACATCTCAAGAGAAGATATGAATGAGCTGTACCAAAAGTACCATCAGATGGAAACCATTGGTAGAAAATTAGCGGAAGAATATTGTAAAATATTAGAGGAGCGTGCCATTTCACTACAGACAGAATCTGCGGAGGAGCGTTACAACACGTTGTTGAAGAATGAAACCGAAGCCTCTTTACGGATTTCTTTGGGACATATCGCCTCCTACTTGGGCATTACGCAGGAAACATTAAGTCGTATTCGAAAAAAATAATTACGTACTACCAGGTACTTGATAACTGAATTTGATCTATATCAAAAAAACTCGTCTCAATCTAACGTTACTTTGTATGATTATTAAATCATATATAAAATATCATGAAATATTTATTTTTAGGGCTGTCGATTGTATTTGAATTAACGGGCAGCAGCTTTTTGAAAGCATCTAACGGTTTTACAAAGCTAATTCCTTCCATTATCACGGTTATTGCTTTTATTGCATGTTTCTATTTCCTCTCCTTGGCGCTTAAGTCTATACCGCTCAGTATTGCTTATGCCATCTGGGGTGGTATTGGTATTGTGCTGACAACTGTTATCTCTGTTGTTGTTTTTAAACATACACTAGATTTGCCAGCGGTGATTGGTATTATCTTGATTGTTTCGGGAGTAGTGGTGATGAATGTATTTTCAAATTCTACAGCTCACTAATATTCATCCAGCCTACCGTAACGTGTGATATTATTTTTTATCCATATATTTCAAGTGCCATTTCTATCGATTACATAGTTCTATTGATCAGCAATATGGATTCTTCAATTTGTTGTCAGTCATCTAAATATTTTTATAGGTCTGCAGCAACATAGATTGTTAAGAATGTTGATCCCTAAAGTTATCAATCTAACTGTTGAACATTTCAATAAATGGGGTAGCAGTACGAAAAAGGTCCTTATTAATATCAATTAATAAGGACCTAATCAATAAAATAAAATAAGATAATTCTTATTTCAATTTTTTCACTCTGATATTTTTAAAGAATACTTCAGATCCATGCCCTAAGAAAGCAAGATGGCCAGTAGTACGTTTTAAGCCTGGATGATCTTTACCATCCAAAGTACCATTTTTACTTGCCGCTGCAATATCAGCATCAAGAATCACGGTGCCATTTAAAGTAACTTGAACACGATTACCCTTTACTACGATTTCTTCCGTATTCCACTCGCCTACTGGTTTTAAGAATCCTTTTTTAGCCGTTGCAACACCGTATACCGAACCATGGTATTGGTAAGGTTTCAAGTCTTTATAGATATCAGCAGTGTTATCCAATACTTGGATTTCCATACCGGCATAAGCTGCATCACCCTCTAATGGAGCTCTGACACCTACACCATTGTTGGCACCTTCAGTCAATTTGAAATCAAAACGATAGATAAAATCGCCGTACTCTTCTTTTGTATAAAGATTACCACCAAATTTAGCATCCGGCACTACCCTAAGATATCCTTCATCACTGATGACATAACCATCATTCTTCGTCCACTTATCTAAGTTTGTACCATCAAACAGCACATCAAAACCTTCTTTCTTTTCAGCTGCACTCAATTGAAATACATTTTTTCTAGCCAGCTCTTTAACGTAGATATCTCTATACGACACTACCGTACCATGAGCCTGCAACTCAATCTGCTCGGTCGGGAAAATGGATTGATTGCGATCCCAATAATTTTCTAAAGGCACATTATCTGTAACCAATTTACCATTTAAGTAAACTGTAACCTTGTCGTCAACCATCTTAATTTTGAAGGTATTCCATTCTCCTAATGGATTGTCCGCCACCAATAATGGTTTCGATTCTGCTTTTTGGTTATTGTACAGACCTCCAGAACCTACCTGAGCTCCTTCGTGTACTCTGGATATATCCCAAATTTGCACTTGTGGAGTACCGCGAAGATAAATTCCAGCATCACCTTCTTTACCATTTTTATCCAACTTCCAATCCACTAACATCTCAAAATCACCATATTGTTTGATTGTCGCGATATTGTCTCCTTTTCCGGTGAATATCAATTCTCCATTTTTAGCCACCCATCCTTGACGCATGTGCTCATCCGCTTTTACTTGAGCTGAAGCCAATTCTTTTTCTGTCATCTGACTTCTTTTAATGGGATTGGCTACTAAACCTTTCCAGCCTGTCAGATCCTGTCCATTAAACAGACTCACAAAACCTTCAGATTTTGGCATTTCAGCAAGATGCTTAATAACAGCTTCTTTTAAATAAGAGCTCTCGCTTCCACTTAAATTGCCAATAACTTCATTCAGTATCGTGCGGATTTCTGTACCTACAAAAGACTTATTATCCAAAGCAATGTTCATCGCTGTATTTACAGCCGCACCTTTTAACTCTGGGTCTTTCATGTATTTACTCGCAAATACCAATGCTTGGTACGTACCTGTTGCTTGTAAAGAAGCCAAGACCGTTCTTTTTTGATTGCTATTTTGAGCAACTGCAAAGGCATCTTTCAATAAAAGTGTCTTCTGGTCATTTGTTTCACTGGATTTATTAATATTCTTAACCAGTCCTGCGAATACTTTTCCATTTAAATCAGCCGATAGATCGGTTCTGGAAAGTTGAATCAGTTCATTCAATGCTAATGGTGTAGACCAGTCGGCAATAGCAGCAATAGCAGCATTTCGAAGTGCAGGATTGTCCGATTTCAAGTAATTGACAACTGCATTTAATGACTCTTGATCGCCTAATCTTGCAAAAACTGGAAAATATTTGCTTGCACTAGGTGCAGCAGATCTCGAAATATTAGCCGCTAATTTCTGAATATGCTGGTCTCTATTGGGACTTGATTGGATCACATTGGCAATTGCAACTTCCAAGTTCTTACTAGAAGCATCATCCGATTTTGCCAATAAATTGACCAGTACATCTAGGTCCTTTTCCTGTGCCACATTTGGTAAAGCCTTATTAATTGCGGCATTGACATCAGCATTTGCACTATTTAGACCTAATACTGCCTGCGAAGAATTAGCATTAGCTCTTGTGCTCAAAATATCCAATAATTCAATTTTCTTTGCATCATCGACAGTTGCTAATGAATTGTTGATGACGTCCATTGTCTGCTCATTTTTTGAACTTAACAAAAGCGCTTTGATCGATTCGTTCAGTTGCGCATCATTAGACAAATTGTCAATTAACGCTTTCGAATCAGCACCTTTAGACAGGAGGTTGATCGCCGATAGACCAGCTAATTTAGCATGCGCATCTGTAGACTTGTCAACTATTTTTTCGATTGCTTTTAATTGGCTTATTGAACCGTTTTGAGCAATATAGTTCAACAACGATTCTTGAACAGCAGGACTTGATTTCGCTGCTAATGCCAACAGTTTTTTAGTGTCATTGGCATCTCCGTATTTGTGCAATAAACTTAAAGCAACATGACGGTAAACATTATTTTCATTTTTTGCCGCTAATAACAATTTTTTCTTTTGTTTCTTAGCATCCAATTGCGTTAATAAGGTTAAAGAGCCTACCTGGCCATTGATTGCTTTTAATTTAGAAGCTTGCGCAAATAAGGTATTTAAGTATGCAACAGCTTCGGCATTTTTCTTATTTTCAATTAAAGACTCTGCATAATCCAAGCCCAGACCGATGCTATTCAAATTATCATAGCTATAATTTGCGGCCTTAAGTTCCTTTTCAAAGATCGGCAATGCTGCTGTTCCACCGATTTTGCTCAATGCGATCAATGCTGTTCGCTTAAAAGTCTCGGATTTAAACTTATCCAATAAAGCGATAATTGGTGTTTCTGTAGATTGATTTTTAACGTCGCCAAGTGCTGTAACGATAGCAATTGCAGATTTTTCATCGCTTACTTTGGCTAATCCCTGTGCAAGTGCATCGCTGGATTCTTTCGTATTGATGGAAACCAAAGTGCGTGCAGCGGCATCAGCCAAATATGGGGTATTTAAATAAGTAGCAACTTTACTAACAGCAGTATTTGTTGCACACTGACGTAAAAGACGCAATACAAAGGCTTTGTTGGTATCCTCTTTTACCGTCCCCAATGCATCTAATAGACCTTGAACGAATACTTCTTTCTGTTTTTCCTTACCTGGTTGATTGACAAAAAAAGAATAGCTATTTGTCGCATACTCCACTTCGGCATTATTTTGTCCTTGTGGCTTTAATTGGTTCAACATGGCCGCAAATTCATTGGATGTAAAGTTTTCCAACTCATTCATCGCGTATAGAAACTTGACCTTTTCATTGGCCGGTTGTTGTCCCAACACATCAGCTATTTTAGTCGCCGTTGTTCTATTTTGGGGCTGTTGTGCATATGCTGCCACTTGAAGTATTAATAAGGCAGATATCGTATTAAAAACTTTTTTCATTTTAGATAGATTAGAAAATTACATGGACCAAGGGCCGCGCATGGGTTGATAAACTAAACGGTTTGCTGCATCGTCATTGATAAACTCGTCTTTGGTAGAGTCAAATTTCAATGATCGATTTAAACGTAAGGCAATTAAACCCATGTTCACCAACGTACAGGAGCGATATCCGTTTTCTTCATTTAATGCAAATTTCTCACGTGTACGTACCGATTCTAAGAAATCTGTAATTTGCGGAGCTGGCTCTGGAAATTGTGATAATTTTCTTTCCATATCTGGGATATCCGAAACAAAGCCTTTATATAGTTTTCCTTTTGGTCCTTCTATATAAGCCATACCTTCATCTTTACCCTCTCCATCTAAAATAATTTGGCAGCCATCCGCATAGGTGTAGGTAATTCTTCTCCAAGTACCAACAGCATCACTATGCTGCTGAGGAGCATCCACTTCTACCGATACTGGGCTTTCACCATCTTTCCCTAAGAAATATTGAACAGGATCTAAGTAATGTTGTCCCATGTCTCCTAATCCTCCCCCATCGTAATCCCAATAACCTCTAAAAGTCGTATGCACCCGGTGTGTGCTATAAGGCTTGAATGGTGCCGGTCCTAACCACAATTCATAGTCCAACTCGGCTGGCACAGGTTCAACAGGAAGATTTTCTTTTCCCACCCAATAAAATTTCCAATCAAAACCTGTATGCTTGCTGATCGTGACTTTTAATGGCCAGCCTAACATCCCTGTATCTACTAATTTTTTGATCTTTTTTACCGGAACATTCATTCCATAAAAATTATCACTAAAACGAAACCAAGTGTTTAGTCTAAACATATTACCATGCTGTGCAATGGCTTCTTTAACTTTTTTACCTTCACCTATAGTACGTGTCATTGGCTTTTCACACCAGATATCTTTTCCTGCACGAGCTGCTTCTAAAGACATCAGACCATGCCAGTGAGGTGGGGTTGCAATATGTACTATATCTACTTCAGGATTTTTGATTAAATCACGAAAATCATGATGTTCTTTGACTCCTCCGCCTAAAGCTTGTTGAGCAATTGCCAAATGACGGGTATCCACATCACATATCGCCACTGTCTTGGTTCCTGCGTACCCAAAATGACCACGACCCATTGAACCTACACCAATAATCCCTTTTGTTAAATGGTCACTTGGTGCCAAGTATCCCTGTCCTCCTAATACGAAGCGAGGGACAATAGTAAATGCCGCTGCTCCTGTGACGGATTTCTTTAAGAAATCTCTTCTGGAGCTGTTTTTTTCTTTCATACTGATTTAATAAATGATAGTTTGGTTGTGTTAGATTTAATAATCTGTTAAAATACAACTTTTTAATAAAATGCAAACCAAAAAAAAGCCTTGTCGGGTAACAAAGCTCTTACAATTATCAGGATATAAAATTTTAGCAGCTACAGCGTAGGACGCTCGTATAATGTTCTGGTGGCAATTGATCTTCCCAGAGTCAATTCATCGACATATTCCAGTTCTCCTCCAAAAGCAATACCTCGTGCAATGGTGGTGACCTGAACATTAAATTCTTTTAATTTTCGATACAGATAAAATATGGTTGTATCTCCTTCCATCGTGGCACTCAGAGCCAGTATGACTTCTTTGATATCTTGCTTTCGCATTCGTTCTACCAATCCATCAATCTTCAGGTCAGATGGACCTACCCCATCCATTGGAGAAATGAGCCCTCCCAATACATGATAACTTCCTTGATAAGAATTGGTGTTTTCAATAGCCATCACATCGCGAGTATCTTCTACCACACAGATAATGGAATGATCCCGTTTTGATGAGGTGCAGATTTCGCATTCTTGAAAATCTGAAATATTAAAGCAAATACGGCAATATTGAATCTCTTCCTTCAGATGATTTATCGCCGATGTAAATCGTAAAACCTCTGCGTCAGATTGCTTCAACAAATGCAAAACAAGTCGTAATGCAGTTTTTTGACCCACTCCAGGAAGACGTCCAAACTCTGATACAGCGTTTTCTAATAATTTAGAAGAAAAATTCATGCGCAAATTTAATAATATATTAGCTAAAGAAACTGCTCAAATTAAAAATATTCCTTATCTTGTATTCCCTTCAAAAAAATGGGAATAATATTTTACACTAACATTAGAGCATGGATATCACTAAAGACGATAAAATCGACAAAATAAGGAGTGCCTTTGAAAACAAAACGTGGCAAGAGATAAAAGTAAAAGATTCGTGGCAAATATTTAAGATCATGTCCGAATTTGTGGATGGTTTTGAGAAATTAGCAAAAATTGGACCTTGTGTATCCATATTTGGATCTGCACGGACGCCCCAAGACCATAAATACTATCAACTGGCTGTTGATGTAGCCAGTTTATTAACCGCCCGCGGATATGGTATCATATCTGGAGGGGGACCCGGAATCATGGAGGCTGCCAATAAGGGGGCTTATGAATCAGGAGGTAAATCGGTAGGATTAAACATTGAATTACCGTTTGAACAATTTCACAATAGATATATTGACCGTGATAAACTACTGGAATTTAACTATTTCTTCGTTAGGAAGGTGATGTTTATGAAATATTCTCAGGGCTATATCGTCATGCCTGGAGGATTTGGAACAATGGATGAACTATTTGAAGCTATTACCTTAATCCAAACAGGTAAAATCGCCCGTTTTCCAATCGTGTTGGTAGGTTCGGAATATTGGGGAGGACTGTTTAATTGGATTCAAAATACGATGTTAGGAGATCGTTATATTAGTGAAGAGGATCTAAAACTATATCGAATCGTTGATACCGCTGAAGAAGCTGCGGATCATATTTTCAGGTTCTATGACAAGTATTTATTAAAACCAAACTTTTAGTAGTACAACCTGCAAGCATCAAGTCTACCATATGATCGTATGGTGGACTTTATTTTTTTATAAGGCGCAGCATCAGGAAATTGCTATAAATAAAAAAAGGCCAATCTTTATGAGATTGACCTGTTGAGCCTCCTATCGGAATCGAACCAATGACCTACTGATTACAAGTCAGTTGCTCTACCAGCTGAGCTAAGGAGGCATCATGTGTGAAAGTTTAAAAAGAGCCTCTTATCGGAATCGAACCAATGACCTACTGATTACAAGTCAGTTGCTCTACCAGCTGAGCTAAAGAGGCTTTTTTAAATAACCCTTTCGAATTATGATGGTGCAAATATCGAAACCTTTGACAACAAAATCAAGCTTTATTGTATTTTTTTTTAATTATTTTAATAATTTTCTGAAAATCAAGCCCTTTATTTTCATTTCAAATTCGATCTGTAGACATGGGATCATGTAAACCTGAAATTTTGTCATTTAACAATAAAAATAAGAGACATTTTTTCCGAAAAAAGAATAAAAACAGATATGGCATTTTGATTGTTACCCATGTATAGAACTAAAAGTAAATATTATGAATTTCAATAACTATACGATTAAAGCGCAAGAGGCGATTCAAAAGGCTTCTGAGATTGCTACTGGCAATCAACAGCAAGCTATTGAGACCGCACATATATTAAAAGCATTACTAACAGTTGATGAACATGTGATCAGTCACCTGTTAAAAAAATTAAATGTCAACATCTCCTACTTAGGTGGCGAGTTGGATAAACAGATCCAAGCATTTCCAAAAGTAAGTGGCACAAATGTTTATTTGAGCAATGCTTCCAATACTGCCTTGCAGAAAGCACAAAGCTACCTGAAGGAATTTAATGATGAATTTGTATCTGTAGAACATCTTCTTCTTGGTATATTAAATGCTGGAGACAAGACTTCCTCCTTATTAAAAGATCAAGGTGTCAATGAGAAAGATCTCAAATTGGCCATTAAAGAATTGCGCGGCAATAGCAGGGTTACGGATCAAAATGCTGAAGCGACTTATAATGCTTTAGGAAAATATGCCCGTAACTTAAATGAGTTTGTAGAATCGGGAAAATTAGACCCAGTGATCGGTCGTGATGAGGAGATCCGGCGCGTGATGCAAATTCTATCCCGTAGAACAAAGAATAATCCGATTTTAGTGGGTGAACCTGGTGTTGGAAAAACGGCAATTGCTGAAGGTATTGCACACCGCATCATCAATGGTGATGTACCCGAAAATTTAAAGTCAAAGATTGTATTCTCGTTGGATATGGGTGCGCTGATAGCTGGAGCTAAATACAAAGGCGAATTCGAAGAAAGATTAAAAGCTGTGGTCAAAGAAGTAGCCGATAGCAATGGTGAAATCATCCTGTTCATCGATGAGATCCATACGTTAGTGGGTGCTGGTGGTGGTGAAGGCGCGATGGATGCCGCCAACATCTTAAAACCGGCCCTAGCACGTGGTGAACTCCGCGCAATAGGTGCAACTACGCTAAACGAGTATCAAAAATATTTTGAAAAGGATAAGGCATTAGAGCGTCGTTTTCAAAAAGTAATGGTTGATGAACCTACTACGCAAGATGCCATCTCCATTTTAAGGGGATTAAAAGAAAGATATGAAACTCACCATAAAGTGCGTATTCTTGATGAAGCGATTATCGCTGCAGTTGAATTATCGACACGCTATATTTCAGATCGCTTTTTACCGGATAAGGCTATCGATTTGATGGACGAAGCAGCATCAAAATTACGTCTTGAAATGGACTCTGTGCCTGAAGCTGTTGATGAGTTGAATCGTCGTATTATGCAGTTAGAGATCGAGCGGGAAGCCATCAAACGTGAACATGATGACAAGAAGGTGAGTGAACTTTCTGAAACTATTGCAAATTTATCTGCTGAACGGGACTCTTTGCGTGCTTCTTGGCAATCCGAGAAAACATTGGTCGACAATGTCAACCAAGAAATTGAAAATATTGAACATTACAAACAAGAAGCTGATCAGGCTGAACGCGCTGGAGATTATGGTAAAGTAGCCGAGATACGCTATGGCCGTATCAAAGAGGCACAAGATAAGGTTGAGAAACTTAAGGCTGAACTGGCTGAAAAACAAGATAGCAAACGCATGTTGAAAGAGGAAGTAACTGCTGAAGACATTGCCGATGTAGTATCAAAATGGACAGGGATCCCGGTCAATAAAATGATTCAATCTGAACGTGAAAAACTACTTTCACTCGAAGAAGAGTTACACAAAAGAGTGGCTGGTCAAGAAGAAGCTATTGAAGCGATATCAGATGCGATTCGTCGATCAAGGGCTGGTCTTAGCGATGCGAAACGCCCAATTGGTTCTTTCATTTTCTTGGGAACAACCGGTGTGGGTAAAACAGAATTAGCGAAAGCATTGGCTGAATTTTTATTTGACGACGAACATGCGCTGGTCAGAATTGATATGTCAGAGTATCAAGAACGCCATGCCGTATCTCGACTGATCGGAGCGCCTCCAGGATACGTGGGTTATGAAGAAGGTGGCCAATTGACGGAGGCCGTACGTAGACGCCCATACTCTGTTGTACTTTTGGATGAGATTGAAAAAGCACATCCTGATGTATTCAACATATTGCTTCAAGTATTGGATGATGGACATTTGACGGACAATAAAGGTCGAACAGTGAATTTCAAAAACACGATTATCATCATGACTTCAAATACAGGTTCGCATATTATCCAAGAGAACTTCTCGCATTTGAATGACCTAAACAGAGATGAGGTCATTGCCAAAACAAGAGGTGAAGTGTTCGAACTGTTACAAAAATCAATTCGTCCAGAGTTCCTGAATCGTATTGATGAAATCATTATGTTCACACCATTAAGCAGAACAGAAATTGGAAGTATAGTACGGATGCAATTTAGCAACATCCAAAAACAACTGGCCGAACAGGATATTATGATCACAGCTTCTGATGAAGCCATGGATTGGTTGGCACAATTGGGCTATGATCCGACCTACGGTGCCAGACCTTTGAAACGCGTGATTCAAAAACGAATTTTGAATGAACTTTCCAAGGAGATTCTAGCAGGAAAGGTCAATAAAGATGCAGTTATTCAATTGGATGTATTCGACGGTCAATTTGTCTTCTTAAATAAAAAGGAGATCGAATAAAATAAAACATCCCTTAACATAAAAATGCGGTTGACTGCTGTCAACCGCATTTTTATGTTAATATATATCCTATATGCTTATTAGTAAAGGCTAACTGCAAAATCACCAATGCTAGAGATGGCATAGATGTCGTTATTAATTATTTCTTCCAGACGATCCTTGTTGTATTTGAGCTTTTATAGATCGTATAAGTAAGATAACCAAATCCTGCAACTAAAGCAATTGCCAATACGGCGGATCCAACGACGCCTAATTGACCTGCTATAGATGCCAAAACACTTTTAAAACCAGATCTTCGACCACTCAGATCGAGTGCTTCACCTGCCTCCATTTCTCTGGCCATCATCACCAATGAAAAGCCGAAAAAAGCTGCTGCAAGGGTATATAGCAAATTACGCATCCAACTTTTATTTTTAATAATTTCAACAGTTTCTTGAAGTCCTGAATGCTTTTCAATCTCTTGAATAGCTTCTTTCAATTGGGCTTTATTTTCAAAATCTGCCACTAATGATTGATAATTGTTCGGGTCAATGACATCAATATCAAGCAAGGGAGGTTGATTTTCATAAAGTGGTGCTGCCTGCTTAATCTGACTGAAAGGTATAAAAATGATCTGTTCTTCCGGATCTTCTGATGTATTCAGATAGTGCTCTAATGATGGATCTGGCAATTCTTTCTCTGAAAAATAAAACCCTTCTGTGGTGATCCATCGTGTTTTAAAAACAAGTTCGTTATTCTGATAATGCTGATACATAATGATAAGATGTGAGTGATATGCTAAAATAACAGTTAAATGTTAGACATGGTTATTATTTTTTTATTCATTTATGGGGATGCTAATGATTCAAGTCCCATTCCCAAACGCTATGATAGCTTTCAATAGATTCTACATACTTCATAAAGGCATCATAAAATTCGTGCTTGCCTACTGTAGCACTATCACCGATGACGATGAGTTTCTTTCTAGCTCTAGTCATGGCCACATTCATCCTGCGGACGTCCGATAAAAAGCCAATGGCTTGTTGATCATTGCTTCGGGTTAAGCTTATATAAATAATATCTTTCTCCTGTCCTTGAAAACTATCGATGGTATTGATCTGTATGTTTTTACGATAAGTAGCCATCCGTTCATCATGCAATAGGACCTCATGCAATAAGGTTGCCTGTTTTCGATAAGGAGTAATGACAGCGATACTTGGAAAATTATCTTCAGCATAAGATGTGGAGAGCTTGTTCAGCAATTCGCTCAAATGATTTTTTAAAAACCCCGCTTCTCCCTGATTAAAAGTAGCTGTTCCCTCTTGCTCTTCCTCAAATCCAGCACCTGCCGTATCAATAAATAGCACAGGCTCTTGATCGTCTTTTAGTGTCCAGTGCTGTACCTGTTCTGCTGCTATTAAATGATCACCATACAATTTCAATGAAGGAAATTTCATTATTTTTTCGTTCATCCGGTATTGGACGTTGAGTAGGGCAACATGGCTAGGATAACGACTTACTAACTTCTCAAACAACGTATCGTAGAGTCCCGTGCGCATGTGTGCATGAGACTTTACCGTTGGTGGAAGCTGGCAATGATCTCCGGCAAGGACGACTTTTTCCGCTTTCAAAATAGGAATCCAACATGCGGGTTCCAACGCTTGTGCAGCTTCATCAATAACGACCACTCCATAAGTTCTGTTTCTGATGACATATTGATTTGCTCCTACTAATGTCGCTGTCACAACCTGAGCTTTATCTAAGATGTCTGCCACAATAAAATCTTGAATATCGCCAATTTCTTTTGTTATTTTTCGAGCTTCATCAAAAAGAGCCTTGCGTTGTTCACGCTCTGAGCGACCAAAACTTCGCTTATATTTTTGAGCCATATCGGTATAAGCTCGAGCTTTTTTCTTTAATATCTTGACCTCCTTATTGGCCGGATGTTGATCTACCTGCGCATCCAATGACAATTCTTGAAGATGCTCTGAAATCTTCACCGGATTTCCAATTCTGGTCACCAAAACTCCCACAGCATCCAATCGTTCCGTCAAAACATCTACAGCAGTGTTACTTGGGGCAACAATCAGGATCTGTTTTTTTTCTTTTTTGAGTAAGGCGGCTACGGCTTTGATAAGCGTTGTCGTTTTCCCTGTACCTGGAGGGCCATGAATAATTGAAATTGGACTTGAACTTAACACATGTGCAATAGCTTCATTTTGACTTTGATTTAAAGCTGCATCATCATAATACGTTTCCTTTTCATAGTCCTTTACTTGTTCTTCTCCAATTATTTCCCGAATAAGTCTTCCTTTATGTAAATCCGAACGCAAATCTTGAGCCTTTCGGAGCGCATCGTGCATCTCCTTATACGAGTTCTCATCAAACAACAGATCCACGCCCAACTTACCATTTCGACTCCAGTCTGGTAGCTCGTCTACCCGAAATGCAATCTTCATCGTATCTCGGCTGACATAAGAAATCAAACCTTCTTGCCGATCTACCTGTGGATCATGGTTGGAAAAAAGTGCTACAGGCATGCCAAATCGAAAGCGATGCTCCTCTTCCAGATGATTTGTTTTGTTCAGGGTAATGGTTACATAATCACCTCTACCGATCTCTTCACTTTTTATTTGTATGGGAAACCAAGTTACTCCTTTCAACTTCCTTTCATTCAAGCTTGACTTCAGCAAGAGAAGTTCATATTGCTCACGGTCAAAGTTTTGTTCTATATTAAGGAGCGTTGTCAGCTCATCGAAATAATTCATATTATAAAAATTCTCTTCCACTATTTGAAGCAAAATAACCAATTTTTAATTTGATTCAGGCTGGAATATGATAAATAAAAATTAAATTGGCTTTCATAAACGATCTCGTTATTTTTAAGTTTAATAGATCATATCAAATATGGAAACAGTCATTCTAGCTGGTGGTACAGGAACAATCGGAAGAGATCTCGCAAAATTACTGGTGAGCGAAGGCTTTCATGTCCTGATATTCACTCGAAGTGCCAGGTCACATCAAGACAGCGCTCATATTGAATATTTGGATTGGGATCCAGATAAAAAAAGAATCAATAACCATGCTATTCAACGTGCTGATTATATAATCAATCTTGCGGGAGCTGGTATTGCTGATCAACGTTGGACTAAAAAGCGGCGCCAAGAACTCATTTCGAGTCGGGTGAATAGTGGCAATTTGATAGCTGAAGCCTTGCAGCAAATCCCCAATAAGGTAAAAACAGTTATTTCTACTTCGGCAGTGGGTTGGTATGGAGCGGATAAAAGTGCTAACCATATGTTTAAAGAACATGAGGAACAGGGGACTGATTTCTTGAGTTGGACTTGTAAACTTTGGGAAGATAGTATTAAACCTGTTGAGCTTCTCCATAAAAGAATCGTTATCTTGAGATTGGGCGTTGTCTTCAGCAAAGATGGTGGAGCGTTGAAACAATTAATCAAATCATTTAAATACAAAGCTGCTACTTACTTAGGATCAGGGAAACAAAAAATGAGCTGGATTCATATTGATGATCTTTGCCATCTTTATTTAAAGGCCATTCGTGACAATAGCCTATCAGGAATCTTCAATGCTGTATCTTCGGAGGTACTTCCTCAAAAAACAATTATTGACCGTATGGCAAAGCAAAAAATCGGGAACTTTTACCTCCCTATTTATGTGCCTTCATTTGCATTGAAGTTGGCTTTGGGCCAGATGGGTGAAGAAGTTTTATTGACAAGCACAAGTGCCAGTAATCAAAAAATACGGGATGCTGGTTTTACTTTTAAGTATCCAACTTTAAACGAAGCGTGCATCAAAAACCTATAATTTAAAGATAAGTATTGTGATTTAGGGCTACTTTTGATACATTTGCCCTAATATAGAGCAATTCGTGTTTTTATCATGTGATCAAATTGCTTCATATTCATAAGCCTTTCAGGACATGTTTGAAAGGTTTTTTTTGTAAGATTAGTTTTTACTATACATAAATGATAGAATTAATTAACATTTCCAAGACATTTGCAGTAAAAAATAAGTTTACGAAAGCATTAGATCAGGTCACGCTAGCTATTCCGAAAGGTCAAATATTTGGTGTCATTGGCAGTTCAGGTGCAGGAAAAAGCACCTTGATTCGCTGTGTCAATTTATTGGAAAAACCCGATGAAGGGCAAGTGTTGATCCACGGCATTGACTTAATGCAATTATCCAATCAGGATTTGGTTCAACAACGCCGAAAAATTGGAATGATCTTTCAGCACTTCAATTTACTCTCTTCTCGCACCGTTTTTGAAAATATTGCTTTTCCATTGGAGTTGACCGGTATTTCAAAAAAAGAAATTCAACTGAAAGTCATGGAGCTTTTGGCATTGGTCGGTCTAGAAGATAAAGTCCATGACTATCCTGCTAGTCTATCGGGAGGCCAGAAACAACGTGTCGCCATCGCCAGGTCACTCGCTAGTGATCCAGAAATACTATTATGCGATGAAGCGACCAGTGCATTGGATCCGGCTACGACCAAATCTATTCTGCAATTGCTCAAGGCGATCAATAAGAAGCTAAATTTGACTATTTTATTGATTACTCATGAGATGGAAGTAATCAAAATTATCTGTGATCAGGTAGCGGTCATCGATGGGGGTAAATTAATTGAAACCGGTACGGTAGAACAAATTTTCACTTCTCCTAGAGAAGCGCTAACAAAACATTTTATTCAATCTTCTCTTCATGCCGAACTGCCGGCTATCTACCAAGAGCGTTTAAAAGAAAGTGGTAATCCTATTGTGCAGATCTATCTGGCGGAACACCATAATCAAATATCAGTCATCAAACATTTGCATGAACAATATCACATTGACGTGGCGATTATCAGTGCACAGATTGATTATGTAGGATCAATTAAATTTGGTATCCTCAATTTGGAACTAATCGGCAATCCCGATCAGATCGCCAATGGAATCAGCTACTTAACATCAAATTATTCACAAACAGAAATCATAGGATATGTCTGATACGATTATCGATTTATTGATCAAGGGTACGATAGAAACTATTGTTATGACTTTCTTATCCGGATTTTTTGGTTTTGCACTCGGGCTTCCTACGGGGATTTTTCTATTTTTAACCCGCAAAAACCAATTGCATGAAAACAAATTTATACATCAGTTACTTGCTGTATTGGTGAATGTATTCCGTTCCATCCCTTTTATTATCCTGATTGTCTGGATGATTCCATTCACCAGACAAATCGTAGGCACTTCGATTGGAGTGACAGCTGCCTTAGTACCCCTAAGCTTGGCTGCGGCGCCCTTTATTGCTAGGTTAGTAGAGAATAGTCTATTGGAAATTCCTCATGGACTGATTGAAGCTGCTCGTGCTATGGGAGCGACTACAACACAGATTATTTACAAAGTATTATTACCAGAGTCGTTACCATCACTCATTAATAATCTGACTATTACATTGATTACCTTAGTTGGTTATTCAGCTATGGGTGGTGCTGTTGGTGCTGGAGGACTTGGTCAAATTGGATATCAGTATGGCTATATTGGTTATGATACTTTTATTATGAATGCTGTATTAATTTTACTAATTTTAATTGTATTTATTCTTCAGTTCACTGGAGATTATATGTCTAAAAAAGCTAATCATCGTTAACATCTATTTTAAAAACTATGAGATTACATTCTAAACTTTGCGTGATAGCACTGACCTTAGTTGGCCTTATTGCTTGTAACGGAAAAAAAACAGATTCAAAAGTCCTTAAAGTAGGAATCGTCGCCGGTCCGGAACAAGAAATTGCTGAAACAGCGAAAAAAGTCGCTAAAGAAAAATTCAACCTTGATGTTGAATTGGTTTCTTTCAACGATTATGTAGTCCCCAATGAAGCTTTAAACCAAGGCGATATTGACGTCAACTCGTTTCAGCATTTACCCTATCTTCAAGAACAATCTCGACAACGTGGTTATAAATTAGCCGCAGTTGCCAACACTTTTGTGTTTCCCATAGTTGCTTATTCTAAAAAAATAAAATCGATCAGCGAATTGCAACCAGGTGCAACTATCGTTATTCCAAATGATCCAACAAATGGAGGAAGATCGCTGCTATTGCTTCAAAAAGAAGGATTGATAAAGCTGAAAGATAACGTTGGTCTTTTACCCAAAAAAACAGATATCATCGATAATCCTAAGAAATTAAATATTATGGAGCTTGAGGCCCCTCAGTTACCTCGTGTTTTGGACGATAAAGAAGTTGTCATTGCGATTATTAACAATACTTTTGCAGCTCAAGCAGGTTTAGATCCAGAAAAAGAGGGTCTATTTTCTGAAGATAGTGACTCCCCATATGTCAATTTAATTGTATCTAGGGAGGACAACCGGAATGATGAGCGGATCAAACAATTTATTGAGGCTTATCAATCACCAGAAGTAGAAGCTACTGCCAAAAGGGTATTTAAAGGTGGTGCCATAAAAGGTTGGTAATCCTATTATAATTAATTTGTAATAAAGGCGATATTCTGAAAGAGAATATCGCCTTTTATTTTTTTATCCCCGCTAGGTTTGCTTCCTTTGCAGCATGTTATCCAAATCTTTGCAAAAGACGGCTCTTGATTACCGTTTTCAGATTGCTAGCTATGTGATTTTAACCTTCTACGGCTATTTCACGATTGGTCTTTCGCTAGCTGTTCTTCCTATTTTCATCCATGAAACATTAGGATTCAATACCATTATCGCAGGTGCAGTAATTGGTTCTCAATACATCATGACATTTTTTATGCGTGCTTATGCTGGGACGATCGTCGATAAAAAAGGTCCTAAGCCTGCTATTATCGTCAGTATGATCTGTTTTATGCTAACCGGAATCCTCCTTTGGGCTGCATTCTATACCAGTGCTTCCCCATTGCTTTCCATAAGCTTGCTGGCTGCTTCTCGATTATTAACGGGATGTGGAGAAGGTATGGTGGGTGCAAGTCCGGTCAACTGGGCTATTTTACGTGTGGGTGATCAGCACACGAGTACCGCAATTTCTTACAATGGCATATCCAATTATAGCTCTATGGCCATTGGCGCTCCTCTAGGCGTTATTTTATCGCAGCACCTAGGCAATTGGTCAATTGCAGCATTTACTATCCTAGTGGGGCTTATTGGCCTTATTTCGACCATAAATAAAAAAGCACTGTATTCGTTATCTACAGAAGTTCGAAATTCATTTTTCTCCGTTCTTAAAATCGTATCTCCATTCGGAATAGGTCTTGCATTAGCCGGTATTGGTTTTGGTACGATTTCAACTTTTATCACCCTATACTACAATTACAAGGGATGGGAGAATGCCGCCATTTGCATTACCTGCTTTAGTACCATGTTTGTTTTAGGCAGATTTTTACTTACCGGTAGTATTAATAAAATTGGAGGCGTCAAAATAGCCTTATACTCGATGATCATTGAAAGTGTGGGACTATTGATGATCTCCTTTGCACCATCACCGCTATTGACGATCATTGGAGCTTCGATTACTGGTTTAGGATTTTCCATGGTATTTCCGGCATTGGGAGTTGAGGCAGTTAAACGGGCATCTAGTGCAAACAAAGGTGCAGCATTGGGAGCTTATGGGTTATTCATTGATATTTCACTGGGTGTATCTGGTCCGCTGGTTGGCTTAGTCGCAAAACAATTTGGCATGAACTTCATATTTCCGTTCAGTCTATTTTTGGTATTATTAGGCGTTATGGTCTGTTTTATATTAATCAGGTCTAAGGCAAAATCTTGATAAAAAAAAAGCCATCTATTTAATTTTAATATTTAAATAGATGGCGATAATAAATTGACTTACAATAATCAATAGATATCACGAACAGTTAATTGTCCATCAAAATACTGTTTTAATATCCGACCGTCACCGTGCAGCGTCCATACTTCCTGAGGCTTCACCTCTTTGATAAAAAATAGGATATCATTCCAATCCACATGATCGGAAATAAAGAGGGAAAGATCATTATGCTGCTGAAGTCTCTTCCAGCCAGAAGCAAAAGCTCGAACCACTTTAGTTGCACGAATATAACTATTGAATGTCATTGGAGGAACCATATAGACTTTATTAGGTTCTCCCACCTTCATCTCTCTTCTATTATATTGTTCATAAGTAAGCTTTTTAAGCCCCATGTCATCATAAATACGGTGGAGTGGCAATATACCATGATGCACCAACACCCTTCTATCTGGGCAATGCTTATTGATCAAATCTGTTAGTCGTTGTGCCTTTCCTAGTGAATAGGTTCCCAATAAAATATTAAACGGTTGATCGTTCAATTTTTTGATTTCATCAATGGGATCTGGATGAATAACTTCTGGATCTGCAAACGTACATTCTGTAATCAGTACATCTGCCTGAATGATCTCAATAGGTTCGCAGGTTTCGTCCTCCTGCAATTTATAATCACCTGTGTAGAGATACCGAACACCTTTATATTCCATCAAGATTTGGGCTGATCCCAATATGTGTCCGGCAGGAATAAAAGTCAATTGCACTGGACCAATCTGAAATGTATGCTGAAAATCTATTGTTCTATAGCTGGACTGCGGTTGTTGGGAATATCGGTATCGCATGATCGCGGCAGTAACGGCTGTACAATAAATCGTTGTATGCCCAGGTCTTGCATGATCACCATGCCCATGCGATACAACATCGACGGAAACGGGGAGTAATGCATCAATATAGAAGTCTCCATATTGACAATAGTAACCTTCTGGTTTTCTAACCAAAAAGTCCGATAATATATGTAACATAAAAAATTATTTCTGAAATTGACGGTGTAATGCCATCACTTGTGGAATTAATGCTTTGATTCCATCGTTAATAATCACAAAATCGGCTAATTTAGCCTTTTCTTCATCAGGCAGCTGATTGTTCATTCTGGCCAGCACCTGTTCTCTTGTGACTTGGTCTCTTTGCATGACTCGGGCTATACGTATTTCGACAGGAGCTGTCACCAAAATCGTATAATCCAGTTTTTTATATGATCCGCTTTCAAACAGTATGGAAGCCTCTTTTAATGAATAAGGAGCCGTTTGGGCATCAGCCCAATCTTCTGCAGCCTGTATCACTGCGGGATGAACAATGGCATTTAGCTTTGCTAATTGATCAGCATCATTAAATACTTGAGCAGAAAGAAATTCCCGATTCAATAGACCATCTTGATAGGCTTGATCACCAAATGCCGCTATGATTGCTTTTCGAACCTGATCACTCTTATTCATGATCAACTTTGCTTCTAGATCCGCATTATAAATTGGGATGCCTAAAACTTTAAAAACATCACATACGATTGTTTTTCCAGATCCGATACCGCCTGCTATTCCTACTTTAATTCCCATATTATTTACGAACGAAAAAATCAACATTTTGAGGTTCTATTCTTAAAATAGAACAAAAATCTGGCACCTTGGTCAAGATAACAGGTAAATATTTCACCTTAGCCCCTTCCCAGTCATTGATATCGACCACAGCTTCAAAATCTCTTGCTGTATAATTATTATAATCTTTAACAGACATGAGTACCGTAATAGCAACTTTACTTGGCATTGTTCTTACGGATTTAAAATGTGTATTATTTTCAACCTTCAAAGGTAATTCAATAATTTTTTCGGTCAATTCGCCAACAGGCATCAATACCTCGACTGAGGTTGGATAGACATTAATATTTGCCTTTTGGTTTTTATTGAGATAAGCTACTGTTCTTAGATCAGTAGCTACATCTTTACCTCTGATCGTATCGGTCTCCCAATATTCAATATTAGCAACATCTTCATAGGGACCTGATATCGTGACATATTTGGGATTGACCAGGGTTTCACCAATAAAGCCATATTGTTTTCTAAATTGAATATCTGCCATCGCTTTTACGGGAACCTTACGCTGTGTCTGCTTGGAAAAATCAAAGTATAAAGTATCAGGACTTACGGAAACGACTAGTTGTTCATGGGGGAACTGGCGATTGATAAAACCAATCTGATTGGAGAAAACTATCCAGTTTTTATTTTTCAGTCCACTGATATCCACATGGACCGTTGGTACTTCAGATTTTACTTTAGAAAACAGCACCTGCCAGCCCGTCATCTTTAACTTGATGCTTACCGTATCGGATTGCTGTGGATGAAAGGCACGTTTCTCAGGCAAGTTTACGTATTCTATCCCTGCTTTTACAGTAATCGTATATTCATTTGAAATGGAAAATAATAGCCAGGCAAATAAAGAAATAAGAACACATCGTGTAAATGTGATCAATTTCCTTTTCTGTGATTTACTGATACGAATAATACTTGCCATATACAAACTTAATCATTTTGCCTTTCATATCCTGACGAAATCAATAGCAAATTGAAGGTCCTTAAATAAGGAAGCCGATCCTATTTTAATAAGATCGGCTTCCTTTAATTTCTATTGTATTATGATTTAGCGTTCAATGCTTTTGAAGCATCTAATGCAACTGCTGACTTGTCAAAACGAATTTTAACACCAGAGCCCACATCTACTAAAAACGTTGTTTCCGAAACTTCAACAATACGACCATGAATACCCGCATTTGTTACGATTTGAGAATTAACACCTAATTCTTCAATGTATTTCTTGTGATCTTTTTGTTTCTTCATTTGAGGTCTAATCATAAAGAAATAAAAAACAACCACGATAAGAATCATCGGTAAGAAACTCATTAAACTACTTCCTGAGCCCGCTGCCTGTAAAAAAACTGTGTTCATATGTTATCTGTTTTATATTTAATTATTTAGCTGCCAACACTTCGCCTTTTAATTGAACTGTTGTCAATCCATTTGAAGCATTAGAGTGAATGGTTATAATTTTCTGCTGCTTCCCAACCTGACCTTCACTTTTAAAAGTGACTTTAATGTCAGATGTTTTGCCCGGAAGAACAGGGTTTTTTGAAAACTCAGGTTGCGTACATCCACATGAAGCTCTTACTTCTGAAATGATCAAGGGTGCATTACCTGTATTAGTCAACGTAAAAATATGCGTTACCTCTGCTCCTTCTTTGATTTGTCCAAACTCATGTACAGGTTCTGTAAACTCAATTGTTCCAATTGCGGTTGCTGCAGCCTCACGATTTGCGGCAGTATCCTCCGTAACAACAGCTTGCTCTGAAGTTGTCTTATCATTTTTAGTATTAGATCCACATGAACTCAATGTCCATATACCTAATGCTAAAAGAAGTGAATAGTTCAATTTTTTCATAAATATCTTTTTAATTATTCAATCCACGACCTTGCTTTTGAATACGGCCATCTTGATTTAAATCACTTAAAATTTTATCTAAAATACCATTAATAAAGGTATTACTCTTAAGTGTACTGAAAACTTTTGAAATTTCAATATACTCATTAATCGTAACCTTTACTGGAATAGAAGGGAAATTCACCAATTCGCAAATAGCCATGCGCATCAATAACGTATCAATTAAGGCTATACGGTCTGATTCCCAGTTTTTTGTTTTCTCGGTAATCATTTTTTGATATTCATTTGTATTTCGGATTGTTTTTGCAATCAGATTCAAGATGAAATCTTTATCATCATACCAATTTTGAGTCAGTTCCGCTAGCTTATTTTGTCTCGGTTCTTCAGAACTAAAATTTTTGAATGTTTTGGCAATCAACGCTTGCAAAACTTCTTTATCGACTGTCCAGTTGATAAATTTTTCTTCAAAAACCTGTTCTATAACCGGAGATTTCAAAATAATTTTTTTGAAAATAAATTTAATGATATCCTTTTCAACAGCTATTGAACGATCTGACGACTGCATATAGTAAGCATAGTCTTCAGAATGTTTCAACTGAGCAAATACTGTACGAACAATTTCAGGATCAAAGTTCCAAGAAACACCGTATTTCTTTACTCCTTCTGCGTACTGTGGATTTTGTCTTAAAGATTCGATAAACGTATTGCTACTTAGTTTTGTGTTATGCGATAAATCTTTTTCCGTTGGCAAAAATTTATTTGCACGACCTTCTGCATCTATCAATGCGTAATCAGCCACTTCATCCAGGAGATTCAACGTCCAAATGTACATTTCGTACACTTCATCCACATTTTGCAATAATGCCTTTTCAAAGGCTTTGATATCTTTATCTTCAGATAAACTGTACGCATAAAGCGTTTGCACTACTTTGACCCTTAGGTGTCTTCTATTTAACATAGTATTTTAAAGAACGATTTGTATATAAGAACGATTGTTTTTTGTTTTTTTCTCTATCTTTTGAGTTTTCGAATGTCAAAGATACGTTTTTCTGCGATTTGATTAGCAGCTTGGAATGAAGAAATATTTTCTTGCTTCGATTTTTGGAATACTTCGCGCGTTGCGTTGTAAATATTTTTGATGACAAACTCAGTATGATCAGCCCCATAGCCCTGTATTTCGGAATAACAGCTAACCAATGCTCCAGCATTGATTAAATAATCTGGCGCATACAAAATGCCTCTTTCATGCAGTATATTACTGGTGATCAATTCTTCTTTCAATTGGTTATTAGCCGCACCCGCAATAATTTTGCATTGCATTTTAGCTGCTGTCTCTGGATTGACAGTGCCTCCAAGTGCACAAGGTGCATATACGTCACAATCAAAATCAAAAACTTTATCAAATGCGATGGTTTCAACTTTATACTTAGCAGCAGTTTTTAACATTCGATCTTCGGTAATATCACTGACATAGACACGTGAATTTTCGTCACGCAACATCTCGATCAAACGCTCACCTACACTTCCAATGCCATGTACGATTACTTTGCGCCCAGCTAAACTATCCGAACCATACAATTCTTTTAAAGAAGCTTTGATACCATAGAGAACACCTTGAGCTGCAAAAACTGAAGTATCACCGCCGCCATTAATGGCTTTAGGAAGACCTGCGACGTGTGAAGTCTCTGCAAAGATATGCTCCAAATCACGTTGTCCAATACCAACATCGATAGAAGCAATAAAATTGCCATTAAGACCCTCAATAAATTGACCAAGACGTCTTAATAATACTTCTGATTTATCGATACGATGATTTCCCAAGATAACTGCACTTCCTCCACCCAGGTTAAGACCTGTGATTGCTGATTTGTAAGTGATCGCTTTAGAAAGACGAAGAGCATCTTCGATCGCTTCTTCGGTACTGGAATACGGCAGCATGCGGACTCCGCCTATTGCTGGACCTAATGTGGTATCATGAATCGCAACAATTGCTTTCAAACCAACTACTTCATCATTACAAAAAAACAAATTCTGGTGTCCAAATTGACCCAGTAATTCGAAAATTGGAGTTTGAGATGCTGACATAAAATTCTGCTTCAAGTTTTATTTATGGTAATTTGGAAACAAAAGTAGAAAATATATTTCACACTAAATTTTTCTTTCAAAATAAATACAAAACTTATGAATTGTTTGTGACAGTATAAGTTTGTAAAATACAAAATTTAATGCTGAATAAGTTTTACATTTGTATTATTATATGAAAGAGTTAGCTTATTTAAATAAATATTTTTACAAATACCGCTGGAAATTAGTTCCGGGTGTTATTTTCGTTATCATCTCTAATTATTTCGGTATTCTTCCTGCCAAGGTAATACGAGAGGCCTTTGATTTAGTACAAGAGAACATTTATTTATATAAACTCTACAGTGGATTTGAAAGGCAGGAGCTTATATACCAAGTTTTTGGGTCCAGTTTACTTTTCTTCGGCGGTGTGGTCTTACTCCTATCCTTATTGCGCGGGATTTTCCTCTTTATGATGCGTCAAACCATTATCTTGACTTCGAGACATATTGAATATGATTTAAAAAATGAAATCTACCGTCACTACCAGAAACTAGATTTTGCTTTTTTTAGAAGAAATAATACGGGCGACCTCATGAGTAGGGCGACAGAGGATGTCAATCAGGTACGCAATTACTTAGGGCCTGCAATTATGTACGCCATCAATACGATTGTACTGTCTATCATGGTCATCTATGCCATGTACGATGTCAATGCTCGATTAGCAACATATGCCCTCATTCCTATTCCTATTCTCTCGGTCGTGATTTTGTTTGTCAATAAAATTATTAACAAAAGAAGTGAAAAAATTCAAAAACAACTAGCTCGTCTAGCGTCGTTTGTACAAGAAAACTTTGCCGGTATTAGGGTCATCAAGACTTATAATAGAGAAAAATATAAAATGAATGCTTTTGAAGATGAGAGTACCATCTATCGCAATACAGCTCTTTCACTTGTCAAAGTACAAGCTGTTTTCTTCCCTCTGATCTTATTGCTCATTGGTTTAAGTACCATTATCACCATCTATGTTGGGGGTTTGGAAGTCGCAAAAGGCACCATCACCGCTGGAAATATTGCAGAGTTTATTATATACGTCAATCAATTGACTTTTCCTGCCATGTCTTTAGCTTGGGTCACTTCACTGGTACAACGTGCTTCAGCTTCGCAAAAGCGAATTAATGAATTTTTGAATACCAACTCGCCCATCATCAATGGAACTACTAAAAAGACACTTAGTGGAGACCTCAAAGTCGAGCATATATCATTCACCTATCCTGAAACAGGTATTCAGGCTATCGAAGACTTATCGTTCCATATCCCTGCAGGTCAAACTCTCGCCATTATCGGTAAGACTGGATCAGGTAAATCGACCTTGGCCAATCTGCTGCTCAGAATGTTTGATATCGACAAGGGCGCTATCAAATATGATGATATATCCATCACAGATTTAGATTATCAAGATCTGAGACAGCAAACAGGTTTTGTACCTCAAGAGGTATTTCTGTTTTCAGATACGATCAGCAATAATATCGCATTTGGATTGGATCATTTTACACAGCAACAGGTAGAACAAGCGGCAAAAGATGCTGCTGTTTATGATAATATAATGGGATTTGATCAGGGTTTCGAAACTTCAGTTGGAGAACGCGGTATTACCTTATCTGGTGGTCAAAAGCAACGGGTATCCATTGCACGCGCTTTAATTAAAGAACCCAAAATTTTAATATTTGACGATTGTCTATCTGCCGTAGATACCAAAACAGAAGAGCAGATATTAACATCACTAAGCCGCATCATGAAAGGCAAGACATGTGTTTTCATTGCACATCGTGTATCTACCATTAAGAATGCGGATAAAATCATCGTTTTAGATCAGGGAAGAATTGCGGAAGAAGGGTCACATGAAGAACTCATGAACCTGAAGGGTCAGTATTTTGAATTGCATGAAAAGCAACTTCTCGAAGCGATTTAGCTGCTTCAGCTCCTAGCACACTAGGGATCATAACAACGCCCTTCTATGTCATGTAGAAGGGCGTTGTTACAGGCACTATTTTGTTCTAACCTAAATTTAAAACACTTTAAAAATCAGGATTTGAAAAAATGTTGTCGTGCAGAACTATGGCATGGACATGATGAGCATTGTTAGGTTCAGCAGTTACCATACATTAAGCGAAACTTAAGTCCTGTTTAAAAATAGTGCTTAAAGCCTTATAAAGCTCCGGATGATGGCTTTTTAGTCGATCTGGGTTTTCAAAAAAATACTCCGAAACAACAGCAAAAAATTCTGCCCGATTGGTAATACCATAAGGGTTAATATCCGATTTACCTTCTTGAATTTTGAAAATTTCCTTTCGTATCATTTCCAACCAAGCTAACGTGTAGGTATGGTCAATTAAAAATTCGGGTAACCCATCTACTTCACCATCGGTCTTATCCAATAAATGAACAAATTCATGGATAGCGGTATTTTGACCATCTTTTGTATTTAAAAAGCCTGCCTCTAATGCTGCCTTGGATAAAATCATTTGGCCATTCATGGATCCCTCTCCCACCATACCTAAAATTCTTCTGTCCTCATTTCCTTCAAACTGATAATCTTGATTAAAGGTATTTGGATAAAGCAGCACGGTCGTTAGATTGGCATACTCCCATTTTTTAAATGCAAAAACAGGTATGATCGCACTCGCTGCAACTAACATATAATCTTTTAAAGAAACTTCAACGCCAACACCTTCAACAGTTACCTGATCTAAAAAATGTAAACAGCGTTCTTCAAATTCAATTTTATCCGCATCAGGAAGATGTTGATAATATTGTACTTCTTTCCATAAAATATCTTTCCCCTCTTTACTTAAAACTCGTCTGATGGCTTTACTATTTTTTTGTGTTTTATTTAACAAATAATACACTAAATAAATAACAGCTGGGACCAAAATGATGATAAACAATTTCTCCATATATTTTTATTTTACAATTTTCCAATTCAGATCACGCTCTTGTAAATGCTTCCGGAAACCTTTATAATGCGCAGCCCCAAACATAATCAGAATTTTCTTTTGTCCAGCATCTGCAACCAATGCCGCTAAATTTTCTTCTCTTCTTTTCATAATAAAATCCCGATCAAAAATACCTTTCAACTTACCTTTTATAGCTTTGCAACCATAAGGCTCATTTAGAGGAGTATTCCAATCACATGGCTCTAAAACAATATCTCCATAGGTATATTCAAATTCGTCGAGGAGCACGTTTTTTGGTATATCAGCTACCACCGCGGTATTATAGTCAACTTTGAAAAACGAATACTCAGGTTGTGCAATGATTCTACTACCCAAGTTTTTATAAATAGGTGCCATCAATACTTTTGTTGTATCGGAGGTCTTTTCATAGGTCTTAGTACTCCCCACGGTATGACCAACTAATTTTCGGAACTTACGATCATAAAGGTCGCGTTGCTGTGCACTATCAACTTGATAAGCAATACTTTCATAGAAAACAATAAAACCTTCCTGTTGAAGAGAATCAACTTTACGCTGGATATAATCGTAATAATTACGCTTACCTAAATGGCGCATGGGAATATAAATAATCTCCCGATCACCATTTTTCAAATGGTGTACCCGAGCTGCATTCTGTAAGACTCCGGTCGATTGTACCACTAAAGATTCGGCACAGGATGAAAAAAGAAATAAAAAAGTAATGAAAAAAAAATAGTAACGCATACTGATAATGACAACAAATTTAAATGATGCAACTACTCGAACAATTATCATGCAGTCTTTTTATTGTTTACAAAAAAAGCAGTAACCAAGTTGATTACTGCTTTATAAACAATATGTCGGAAACTACGCTACATGAGCACGTAACATCCAAGCTAATTTCTCATGTTGTGCCAACAAACCGACCAAGAAATCTTCAGTTGCCTGATCACCAGCTTTTTCAACGGCATCCAAATTTCCTCTTATGCTCATAATTATAGACTCATGGTCTGACAACAATTCCTTAAAAAATCCTTTGCTATCTGTATGCTCATATTTCGTTTCGGTCAAATGCGTTAATTCCAGATATTTAGCATATGATCCTACAGCATAGTGCCCGATTTGACGGATACGCTCTGCGACTTCATCAATAATTTCAGCTAACTGATCGTATTGCGACTCTAAAAATAAATGCGCTGCATGAAAATCCGGTCCTTCGACATTCCAATGTGCATTTCTTGTTTTTTGATACACGATACTCTCATCAGCCAATAGATTATTCAAAATAGCGGATACTTTAGCTAAGTCTGCTTCTTTAATACCAATTTTTGCTTTCATAATGAATTATTTTACAATCTACTTTAATCATTAAAATTATCGTTATTTCTTATACAATATTAATAAAATACACGCTTAAAGGTGATTAATTAACCATTAATATTGTCATAAAAATAACATCATTTTTGTACTTTTGCCTTTATAATGACAACAACAATAATAATGGATAATTGTTTGAGCAAGGATTTATACTTTCACGAATTTGAAGAAGAAATCAATCCCTTATCCTTACCTACTCATTTTACCTTCCCTTTTTGCTACGAACCTCATGAGTTAGCAAAAAAGGCAAGTGAGTATGTTCAACACTATATTCTTACACAGCAGGAATGGATCCATAACTTTGGCTTGGAACCTAAAATGGAAGGACAAGCTATTGGAAAAATGTTTGGTGTTTTAGTGGTTCAGGATCAAAATAAAAAAATCGGCTTTTTAGCGGGATTTTCTGGCAAATTAGCCGGAAAAAACGACCATCGTTATTTTGTTCCTCCGGTATTTGATATGCTCACTGAAAACTCCTTTTTCCTGTTAGAAGAAGAACATTTAAATGACCTCAATAAGCAAATTGCGCTATTGGAAGAGCGTGAAATAGGCACCGAACTTAGACGTAAACTTGAGCAAACTAAAATCAAACTCGACCATCAATTCATACAATTTAAAGAAAATCTAAAAATTCAAAAGAAAGAAAGAAAACTGCTTAGAGATCAATCAAAATCAGTACTTTCTCCATCTTCCTACGAATTACTGGAACAAGATCTGATTAAACAGAGTTTAAGAGATAAGCACGAGCTCCGTGTCTTCCAAAAGCAGTATGAACAGGATATGGCCGCTGCGGAGCAGCCTTTAAACGATTATGTGAATACCATAGCAAATCTAAAGGAAGAACGTAGAAAACGTTCCTCCCAACTCCAGAATAAATTATTTGCACAGTATAATTTTCAAAATGCACAGGGCGAAAGTAAAAATGTCATGGACATATTTAACGACTTGAATAAGCCCCAACCCCCTGCAGGATCAGGTGAATGTGCCGCACCTAAATTACTGCAATACGCTTATTTAAATCAGTATAAGCCCATCGCCCTGGCTGAATTCTGGTGGGGCCAATCTCCTTCAGCGGAGGTACGTAGGCATTTACACTATTACCCTGCTTGTCGAAATAAATGTGAACCCATACTTGGATATATGCTACAGGGCTTGCTGGTGGATAAAAATCCAATGCTTGAAAATCCGGATGAAAATATCAAGCTTCCTATTATTTATGAAGATGAAAGTTTGGTGATCATCAACAAACCTGAAGAATTCTTATCCGTCCCAGGGATCCATGTCCAAGATTCGGTCTATACCCGAATGCTCCAGAAGTATCCAGATGCTGGACCGTTAATCGTGCATCGATTGGATATGTCCACATCGGGAATTCTTGTTTTAGCAAAAAATAAAGAGGCGCATAAAATCATTCAAAGCCAGTTTATCAACCATACGATTGTCAAACAATATATTGCCTTATTAGACGGCTTAGTCACCGAAGATTCAGGTATGATCTCATTGCCAATTCGGGTAGATTTAGACGACAGACCCCGTCAGTTGGTCTGCTACGAATATGGAAAAAAGGCGATTACAAGATGGGAAAAAATTGGGATTGTAGCGGGTAAAACAAAAGTTCGTTTCTTCCCGCTTACAGGACGTACCCATCAACTCCGTCTACATGCTGCTCACCCTGATGGTATGAACTGCCCTATCGTAGGTGATGATCTATATGGCCAAAAATCCAATCGATTGCACTTGCATGCCGCATACATCGCATTCAACCATCCCGTCACTAATGAACGCATGCATTTTTCCGTAGAACCAAATTTTTAAAATATCAAACAATTCAACTGACCTTTTTGTTACAATAGTCAATTAAAAACTATTAATTCACGTATAAATTCATCACAGAGAAGTAAAATTACGGTCAACTTATTCTGACAATATAATACAATTATTGAATATCAGCACTTTACCAAGTTACCTCAGAAAAATAAAGCTGTTAAAAAATTGTAAATGTTTTATTAATTCTTAATTTTTTATTTCTTTTGCATACAACTTATTAGAACATTTAAGTTAAAAAGTCAGAAATTAAGATTGTGTTACAACACATATCCATAATTTGTGATATCATTAATGTAAAATTATGGAATACCAACGTAGTACCAGCGCAATTACAAAAACATTATTTTTACTTGCAACAGTTATGTTTCTGAGTATCACTGTGGCATTAGGTCAACTAAAAACTGTACAAGGTATTGTCAAGGATAGTAAAACGAAAGAACCTATTGCTTATGCCACAGTTGCCGTTGTGGGAGCACCTTCTTCTCCGGGTAGCGCGATGTCGACCCAGGAATCTGGTCGCTTTACACTAAAATTCCCAATGACTTACACAAAAATCCGTGTATCCAGCATTGGTTATGACTATAAAGATGTATTTGTGACAAACGATGAAACGCAGCAAATCGAAATATTGATGGACGCGCAAGATAACACCCTTGATGAGGTTGTGGTAAGAGCGAAAAAAAGAAAATATACGAATAAAGAAAACCCTGCAGTCGCTTTAATTCGAAAAGTAATCGAAAATAAAAGTAAAAACAGATTGACCGGGCAGCAGTTTGCACAGTATGATCAATATGAGAAAATTTCTTTAGGTCTAAGTAATTTGTCTGAAAAATTTGTAAATAAAAAAATATTTAAAAATTATCAATTCCTTTTCGAACTGGATGATTCCGCAAAAACGGCAAATAAATACTTGTTGCCGGCCTTTATGGAAGAAAAACTTTCAAAGGTTTACTACCGAAAAGATCCAAAAAAGACAAAACAATATATAGTTGGGGAACAGCGTGCTCAATTTGACCCTAAATTTATTGACAATGATGGTCTGAGTGCTTATTTCAATAAATTATATGAATCGGTAGATATTTACGATAACAATATCACGTTGGTGACCAATCAATTTTTAAGTCCTATTGCCAATTCTTCGCCGACCTTCTATAAGTTCTTTATCACGGATACGATCAAAACTCAACAGCCTTGGTTGGTCGAGCTTAGTTTTTTCCCTAGAAATAAAGCTGATATGCTTTTCAAAGGTCAGTTGTATATCACTTTAGATGGTAATTATGCTGTCCAAGGTGCTAATATGACTGTCGCAGATGATATCAACTTAAACTTTGTTCGAGATATGAATATTGAACTTAAATTTGATCAAGATGAAAGCAAAAGATTCTATTTGAGTCAGAGTACACTGGGGATTGATTTTTCGTTAACAGATAAGGGTACAGGTATCCGCGGTAACCGGACGGTAAATTATAAAAATTATAAAACAGGAGTCGTTCAGCCCGATAGTATCTACAGCGGCCCTGAAACGGTAATTGCCTATAATATATCGGATGGAAAAGGTACCCGCAAATTATTTGACGCACAACGCCAGATACCTTTGACTAAAAATGAGTTGAATATCTATCACAATATTGATACGCTGCAACAGATTCCTTCATTCAAAACCTTTATGGATATTGCCGCTTTAGTGCTTTCAGGATACAAACAGGCTGGTCCGGTTGAGATAGGACCTGTGAATACATTTTATAGTTTCAACCCTGTTGAGGGGTTTAGGCTACGTGTGGGTGGTAGAACGACAGAGTCTTTCAGTAAACGATTCTATGCTGAATCTTATGCTGCTTATGGCTTTAAAGATGAGAAATGGAAATATTTTCTAAGCGGCACTTATGCATTCAATAATAAATCTGTATACTCGTTTCCTCAACATTATATCAGAGCATCTTTCCAGCGGGACACCAAGATTCCGGGTCAGGCATTGGAATTTATTCAAGAAGATAACTTTTTACTATCCTTCAAAAGAGGTGATAATGAAAATTATATCTACAATGATGTATATCGTATTGATTATAGGAAAGAATTTGAAAATCGTCTAAGCATTGGATTAGGTTTTAATGCGACCAAACAATCTCCAGCAGGAACATTACGCTATCAGATCATCGATCAAGATGGTCAGACAAGGGTTTTCAATGAAATCAACTCCACAGAGTTATCTGTTAACGTACGCTATGCTCCTCATGAACAATTTTATCAAGGCAAGTTATACCGTACACCTATTTTCAATAAGTACCCGATCTTTAACTTCAATTATACTGCAGGACTTAAAGATGTGTTCAAAGGCGAATATAGCTACCACAACTTTAACGTTAGTGCTTTCAAAAGATTTTATTTAAGTCAATTTGGTTATGCCGATGTGGACGTAGCAGGTACTTATATTGCAGGTAAGGGGATTCCATTTCCATTCTTAACGATACACCGGGCCAACCAGACGTATGCTTATCAATTGAATTCTTATAACTTAATGAACTTTTTAGAATTTGTGAGTGATCACCACGTTTCGGCAAATGTTCAATACTATATGAACGGCTTTTTATTGAATAAAATTCCAGTTATTAAACAGTTGAAACTTCGTGAAGTATTTAGTTTCAAGGCTGTTTACGGTGGATTACGCGACGAGAATAATCCGGATCATTCGAATCAGGTATTCGACTTCCAAAAGAATGCAAACAATGAGCAGTCTTCTTATACCTTTGCATCTGAGCCTTATATGGAAGCAAGTGTTGGATTGTCCAATATTTTCAAAATATTGCGTGTAGATTATGTACGAAGATTAAATTATCTGAATCATCCTGGAGCTCCTAAGTCAGGTATTAGAGCGCGAGTCAAATTTGATTTTTAAAAAACAATACTGTAGCGTCCTAGAATAGGTTGACATATAAATTTAACGATAATTATCCTTACTTGACTATTTCAAGTAAGGATTTTTTGTTTATGTACTTGACTAGGTGTTTTATATTTTAATGCTGTATGTGG
>Ga0302347_1000689_pt1 | contig 48888 bp, 46 predicted proteins | sample PhyWR1_FD_202178 | JGI IMG/M metagenome (GOLD analysis project Ga0302347, IMG submission 202178) | Leaf surface microbial communities from wheat plants in UC Gill Tract Community Farm, Albany, California, United States - DLSL W.R1 (v2)... | ecosystem: Host-associated > Plants > Phyllosphere >... | reverse complement strand
GCGTATTTACTGAGTAAATGCGTCGCTCTGAAGACCATCGCGAGCAAGCCCGCTCCCACAATTGAGTAGCGTTGCTCTTAAGTGAACAGCATTGCCTTATTAGGGGCTTTTTTTATGGTTTTCAGTCGCAAGATTTTTAACCATTAAAGGTGGGACTCATCTCGCTTTCTCCTCGATTCAGGCAGGAACACAATTACCATTGACCGTCCGCCAGAGTTCTAGCGGATTGCCATCTTGTAGCGCAGCTGGCATCAAGGCCGCAGGCAAGTCCTGATAACACACCGGCCGCAAGAACCTGTCTATGGCACTGGCGCCGACGGCGCTACTACGGCTATCCGAACTGGCCGGGAACGGGCCGCCATGCACCATCGCGTGAGATACCTCGACGTTGTTCGGATAACCGTTCGCCACGATGCGACCCGCCTTGCGCTCAAGGATGGGCAACAGTTTTCTTGCCAGCCCATGATCAGCGTCATCCAGTTGCAATGTCGCAGTCAGTTGCCCTGACAGGTGCTCGGCGAGCGCAAGCATTTCATCTTCATTTTTGCAGGCGACTATCAACGAGCCGGGACCGAATATTTCGTCACCCAGTCTTCCTGTGGTCAGAAAGGTGGTGGCATCCGTTACAAACAAAGTGGCTTGTGCTGCACATGGCCTTTCGGCCGGGCAACCTTGCCCCAGCGTCGTAACCCCGTTGATATTGCCCAGCTCCTCGATACCGGTGAGGTAGGTATGATGAATTCCCGACGTCAGCATGGTTGCCGCCGCCTTTTTGCGCAGGGCATCCACGGCCGTGCTGCAAAACTGGGTCAGATGCTGACCTTCTATAGCAATCACCAGGCCCGGATTAGTACACAATTGCCCGGCACTCATCGTCAGAGCATCAACGAATCCACGGCCGATCTCGCTGGAGCGCTTCGACAGTGCATGCGGCAACAGGAACATGGGATTGATGCAGCTCATTTCGGCGTATACCGGAATCGGTTCGCTCCTTTGCGCCGCTATACGCGACAGCGCCAGGCCGCCTTGTCGCGAACCCGTGAAGGCGGCTGCCTTGATCGCGGGATGACTGACCAAGGTCTGGCCGAACCGGTTACCGTCGCCTATGAGCAGGGAAAACACCCCCTCTGGCAAATTGTGGGCAGCGGCCACTTGTTGAATCACCCGGCCTACCAGTTCAGACGTCCCCAGATGAGCTTCGTGCGCCTTTACCACTATCGGGCAGCCAGCGGCCAAGGCTGCGGCGCTATCGCCGCCGGCAACCGAAAAAGCCAGGGGGAAATTGCTGGCGCCAAAAACAGCAACCGGACCGAGTGCGATCTTGCGCAACCTCAGGTCGGGGCGAGAAGGGATGCGCGTCGCTAAAGCAGAGTCGAGGGTGGCTCCCAGGTAATGACCGTCGCGCACGACCTTGGCAAATAACCGCAACTGGCTCACGGTGCGGCCCCGTTCGATGATCAGGCGCGCTGCAGGCAATCCCGCCTCCAGGGAAGCGCGCTCGATCAGCGTTGCCCCCAACGCCAGGATGCCAGTGGCGATTGCTTCCAGGAATTGAGCACGTTGCTCTGCCGTGGTTTCGCGATAGCTATCACAGGCCTGCTGCGCCAGCGTGCAGGCCTGCTCAATTTCAGCGATACCGCCACCGCCGAAGTCGGGGCCTAACTTTTCATGGGTGGCAGGGTTGATTGCCGACAGCAATCCTTGGTTGCCCCGCACGGCCGATCGGCCAATGAGCATGTCGCCGGTAATCATCGGATTTTCTCTATCTTGCTGTGTCATCGTCAGACCTGCATTTTTTCGTTCTATGTATAGCGGTAGCGGCCCAACACAGCCTGCGGATCCATCAATTGCTGCATGGCCCTGCTGATTTCCTGCACCTTGGGCGTCGTGTGCTTGCTGTAATAGGCTGCATTCACCGGCCCGACGCCATGCTCTGCACTGAAGCTGCCGCCGTTTTCAGACACCAGCCTATAGATGCCGCTACGCACAGCGACTAGCCGGGCGATACCGTACTGGGCGATATGGGCGTGGGGCACCAGCACAATCAAATGACAGCCGCCGTCGGCAAAATGGCCGAAATCGTAAAGTTGCAGCAACGGATGTTCGTGCTGCAGCCACTGTGCCGCCTGCTCGCGGAAAGCCACCAAGCGTGAGCGCGAAAACGCCACGTCGAACGAGAGTGGAATGCCTTCACTGGCGATGGCCAGCGGCAGGTTGTCGCGCAGCGGCCAAAAGCTGCTGGAATGCCCCAGGACAGCGTCGACAACTCGCGCGCTTTCATACAGCTGCTCCAACACTTGTTCGGTTCGCTCTGCAAACAGCGCGTGCAAGCCAGGCATGCTGCTGGCGATCTCGATCAACGCATAACAGCGTGCCGCTGATTGCCCGAACGGGTGGCGCAGCATGGGGAAATTGCGCAGGGTAATGGCCAGCGCTGCCTCGGAGATCACTTCGAAAGCGCACAGTAGATCGCCAAAATGCTCTTCGAAGGCCTGCAGCACCTCAAGTGCTGTCGCATGGTCAGGCAAGGCAACAAAAACGCTTTGCGTCGACTGGTCGATACGCTGGAGTTCAAGCGTCGCCGCCGTAATGATGCCGAAGGCGCCGCCGGTGCCGACAAACAACTGCTTGAGGTCCAGCCCGGTATTGTTCTTGCGCAACGGCGCGAGCAGTTGCACGACTGTACCGTTGTCATCGGCCAGTACCACCTCGATGCCGAGCAGGTTATGCCGCACGTCGCCATGCTTGAGCAAGCGGCTGCCGCCAGCATTGGCGCCGATCAATCCGCCTATCGCCGGATCGCTGCCGATATCGATAGGAAAATACAGCGAATGGGTTTCCAGCTTGCGATTGAGCTCTGACAAGAGCGCACCCGCTTCGACGATGACAGTGCGGTTCAAGGGATCAATCTCGCGCACTTGGCGCATGCGCGAAAGGGACACGATCACTTGCTTGCCGGAGTTGTCGGTGACGGCGCCGCCCACCAGCCCGCTGCGGTTGCCTTGGGCGACCAGGCGTATGCGATGGCGCACCGCTAATCGCATCAGCGTGCTGACCGCCTGGGTATCCTGCGGGATCACGACCGCTGCAGCGCGGCCGCGGTATTGCATCACGTCGGTTTCATAGGGCGCACAGGCATCCCCGGTTAGCAGCGACGCCAGCCCCAGGTGTTCGGCCACTTCGGCCAGAAATGCCTGTATAGGTTCCATGTCGCTCATTGCGCCACAACCACGCGCTTCTGCAACTGACTGCGTATCAGCACCAGGGCGATGATCGGCAACACGCCGCCGAGCAACGTGTTATGGCGCAAAGCCAGCGCCACCGCGACGGCGATTGCTGCGGTAATCAGCAGCATCACGGAGAGCCGTCGGACCAACGCCTTATCGTTGCTGGCTTCGCCGACGAAACCCAGTGGAGACAACCAGGTGGCCCCCACGCCAATCACCAATACGCACGCCAGCACGGGCGCAGCGCCGAGTTCCTGACCCCAGACTTGCAACGTAGGGGCAGATACCGCAGCCAATAACGCGCCGATCAGCAAATACAGGTCGACGCCCAACGCGATCCAATGGCCGGGCCGGTTTTTGAACAGCCAGAATATGTGCCCAATGCTGAGAATGCCGCTGACCACATACGCAGTATCCCAGCGCACGCCTGCGTCACCCGGTCCGAAACGCCCCCACATCAGGAACACGATCACCGGAATGAATGCACTGGCATTCGACCAATAGGCACGCGCTAACTTGCTGACAGACATGCTTGTTTCCTTGAAATTGAGATGCAATGAAATGCCTGAGTCCCGGGATTAACTCTTGTGCCAGCGGAACATTAAAGTGGCGGCGGTAAGAAACAACGCGGTCCAGCCTGCCATGGTCAGCAAAGGCAGCCACAGCGCAGGCAGGGACGTACCGTCCAGCATCACCTGACGCAGTACCGAGACAAACTGGTTGATCGGAACCACCGAGAGCATGTTTTTGATCCAGGCTGGCGCATCGTTCAACGGGATGGTCAGGTTGCCGAAGAACAGGGCCGGGTAATGGATCAGATGGCAAAGCAATTCGGTTTCCTTCACCGAGGAGGTACGACTGGCCAGCAGGAGACCGACGCACAGCAACATGGCGCCGCCCAGCAGGATGACCGGCAGCGCACGCAAGGTCTGTATACTCCACAGCGAGATGTCGATGCCGAACCCATAACGTGCCACGAGCAGCAAGGACCCCACGCAAACCAGCATCATCACTACCCGCGACAACAGCACGGACGCCAGAAAAACCAGCTTTGGCACTGGAAAACAGGCGTAGATCTTGAGTGCATTGTGTTCACGCAGGCTGGCAATCGACAGGGCGGTGGACATGATGCCCAGTGACATCAACACGATGACCAGAATGCCGGTGGTAAAAAACTGGCCATAGTCGAAGGGCTTGGCACCAGACGCCGCATCTTCGAAATGCACCAGGTCTGCCGACACAATGCCGCGCTTGGCCGCCGAACACCTGACCGCGGCGATTTCGATCACACGTGCAGCAGCGCGTACCGCCAGCTGGCCGTTGAAGTCATATTGCACCTGTAACGGACCGTCGCCTGCCGCGAATACAATGCGTACCGTGTTTGCCGCGACGGTGGCAGGGCTGGTTAGCGTTGAAAACTCGGCCTTTACCGGATCTGCGCCAGCAAACGCCTGCTCGATCGCTGCTTTGCAACTGGTGTCCGCGCTTTCTTGAGCGCCAGCATCGAGAAACTCGACCTTCACCGTACCCAGTGACCCGCGCTGCCCGAAAGCCATCAGCATCACGGTCAGCAACAGGATGGGAAAGCCCATCGCCCAGAACAGCGACGACTTGCTGCGCAGGAAACCCAGCAGCTCGTTGCGCGTCAATATCGCCAAAATGCTAAACATGCTGTTCTCCCCTGGCGCAGATATGCAACATGTCGCGGTAATCGGTGGGGCCGAACTCAAAGTGCTGGAACGCGACATTAGCGATCAGGGTGCGTATGGACTGGTCCAGTTGCTGGGTGCCATAGACGCTGATTTCAGTGTCCGATGACATCTCCAGCCGCAGCGTGGCGCTATCACTTTCCAGCTGGCGACGTATGGCGTTCAGACGCTGGCTATCATCCAGCCGTAGAGAGGCATGGAAGGCGCCGACCAGATGGTTCTTCAGTGTTTCTTTATCGCCGCAATACTTAACGCCGCCGTTGCACACCCACACCACATCGCTTGCGGTATCCAGTTCTTCCTCCGAGTGACAAATCATGATGATGGTCAGGTCAGCCAGGTCATGGCGCAGCAGGTGCGCGACGCGTTTGATATACGCGCGGTCAAGACCGGTAAAGGGTTCGTCAAGCACCGCAAGCTCGGGATGGTGTGCCAGCGCCACGAACAGATCGAGGCGCTGCTTCTGGCCGCGTGACAGTGCCCGATAAGGCAGTTTGCGCAGCGCATCGATATCCAGTGCCTGCCCCACCTGCGGATCTTGTCTACCGTAGAGGGCCTGATGCAAATCGAGGATCTCCCTGACATTCGAAGAGTCTTCATATTCGACCCGCTGCAATTGCACCCCCAGGCGCTTGCGATGCCGGGTGCTTTGCAGAAAATGCGCCGCCGCAACCCCCAGAATCTGCGCCTCTTCCAGGTGCGCCTGACGGAACCCCAGTAACGCTTCGATCAGGGTGGTCTTGCCAGCGCCGTTCGGACCGATAATGGCGGTATGCCGACCGCGTTGGAGATGCAGATCGCGGGCCTCAAAGCGAAAACTGCCAGCTGTGACCTGGATAAGTCTGGCCGCCGCCGCATAGCGTTCATCACTGCTCGTGCGTGCCGATCGCATCTCAGGCTGCACGGCGTTTTTGGTCGGCGCGGGTGTTTCCTCAGCAAGCAGGATTTGGCTATTCATGTTCAATCGAACAACGCGACTTGGACATCGCGTTCGCCTTTGAAGGGATTGCGGCCATGGGCTACGGCGATGTTATCGATCAACAGCATGTCACCGCTGTGCCAGGGGAAGGCGATCTCCTCCGCTTCCAGTGCGTCGTACACCGGCGCGATTTCATGCTCCAGGATCGGCGTACCGTTACCCAGCCGGACGTCGTAAGGGCGTGCCGGTTTGTCCCTGTAGGCGCGCTGGATGTAGGTGTAGCCAAGCTCACCCATGGAGCGGGCATTGTTATGTTGGGTCGACAGTTGATTGAACCAAATATCTTCGCCCGTCAGCGGATGTTTCAAGATGGCGTCACCGGTATGCGACACCGTGACGCTGCCATCTTCGAGCCACTGGTAATTGAGTTGTGTATCGCGGCACAGCTGTTCCACTCGCTGCGGATCATCGGTAAGGAACGCTTCATCCCACGGACGGTGGTATTCACGCATATTGGTGTTGCGCGGTTCGTTCTCCGGCGTGCTGGGTGCACGGAAATTGCGCAAGTACAGAATGCGCGCTGCGCGCAGGCGTTCGATCAATTGCACTGGCAGGCGGCGGGTGACTGCGCGCATGTCACACAGTATGGTTTCGCCGCCTTGTACGGAGGGCTGTTTGCAAAAGAATGCCAGTTTCTGTGGATAGTGCGCCATGTAGGCCTTTTCCTGGTGCAGGCCGATTTTCAGGGTGGCCGGGATGCGTGTCGATTCGTAGACTCTGCCCGCGATGTTCTTGCGTGGCGTGGCGCCGCCGATGTAACCGAACGCATGCTCAGGATAATTTTGCGCAATAGCCTGGAAGTCCGAGTTTTCGCGCAATGCAAAACCACGGAACAACAGGCAACCGAATTCCAGCAGCATGCTGTCAAAGATCGCCTGGTTGTGGCGATACCATGCCGCAAAAGCCTCGCCGTTATCGCTTAGCGTGCTGTCGATAGGCGTAATGACGAGCGGCATGCGCTTGGACGACAGGAAGCCACATCGTACGTGCGAGCTGCCCAGCATTTCCTGAAAGTGCTCAACCAGATCTATACGTTGATCCATAGCCTTTTCCCCGGGGATTTGCGTATCAAACCAGTGAAGGCTTTTTAATGAGGATTTCGAAACCCAGTGCGCCCATGCCGGAACGGGGGCTGCTGACCACCGTGCAATGGTCCAGGCCCGCCTCGATGACCAGGGCGCGCGCTTCTTCCAGCGTGACCTTTTCTTCAACGTGGGTGGGCGGATAACCCACTGAAGCGCGCATTTGCGTGAATTTCTCCAGCAAGTCAGGGGCGACGTCGCGGCGCATGTCGTGTACCAGGCCGACTCCGCCCGGCTGCAGTACTCGATACATCTCGGTCAAGCTTTTCACCTTGTCCGGCAAATGGTGCAAGGTGGCGCGGCTGACCGCCATGGTCAGACTGTTGTCCGCGAATGGCAGGTCCAGGGCGTCGCCCACCTTGAGTTCGATGACATCGCTCAGGCCTAACGCTTCGATGCGCGGTCGGCCACCTTCGAGCATGGTTTCGTCCAGATCGAGGCCGATGAAATGCCAGCCCTTCAATACCGGGTCGGCCGCCAGGCGCACCGGTACCACTACGGTGGCGGTGCCGATATCTACCAGGGCTCCGGGCGGCATGTCGCGGGCAATCTGGCGGATGCGGGTGACGAACAACACATCCCAGGGTTCCAGTGCTTGCGAGGCAAAGCGATCGTACTCGTCGGCAGGCCGTAGATTTTTCAGCAACATTTATAAGCTCCAGCATCAAATGACGTTAGAAGAGGGGTTAGCGTTGGACTATCAATTGCGGTTTACGACTGGCTCATTTCCTGCCCTACAGCCAACCCACAGGAACGGTGGCCAATAACTTGCGCGCGGCTTTGCTGCTGACACCGAAAGCAGGACGATCGCGGCGCTCGATGGCATGCGCGACCATGGCCGCAACCCGGCCACAGAGCCCCAGGCCGACACTCCAGCGGGCTTGGGTCACGCCGAGATCGAGCAGGGCCGCAGCGGTGATGAAATCAATATTCGGACGCAGGCCTTTACGCTCCAGGACGTGGGCACAGACAACGTCGAAAATCTCCAGGTAGCGCGCTCCGAAACCCCATTCGGCAAACAGGGCACGGATATGCGGCGGCCGTGGGTCCTGCACAAACAGCGGGTGGCCGAAACCGAAAAAGAGCTGCCCCGGCTGATCGAGCACATGGTCGACCGCTCGCCGTATGTCCTCAGGGCTGTCTTGCGCACTGATGGTCTTGAACCAGGTCATCGCTTCTTCGGCTGCGCCGACATGTTTGGGCCCGCTGGCCATAAAACCAGCCGCCACCGCCTGGGCGAGGGTGACGCCGGTGCCGATTGCCGTACGGGGTACCAGCACCGTCGGCGTGATGTAGCCGAACCCGGCGTGCCAGGCCACCAGCAGGGCGTCAACCACACGCACTGACAAGGAGTCGCTGTGGGTCGCGCCCATTGCCGTCAACACACACTCGGCGTGTTGGGTGGACGCTGCGGCTGGCGCTGTGTAACCGAGAGCCGCTTGCAGGAAATGCGGCGCGGCCGCAACGCTGACCAGGCCCTGAATAAAATCCGCATGCGTGGGCAAACCGCGCGCGGTCGCTGCGCTGAGGGCGAGACTTTCCAGCGTGGCCATGTCACCGAGGTAGCCACAGGCCGCTGCCTGCACCATGCCAGCGCCGCCGTCGGCAACCGCTTCGATGCCGCGCCGATACGCGGGCATCTGCGACAGGTGGCTGGCAATCTGTACCAGCACGGTGTCAACCGCCTGGCTTTGGGCAGTGGACGGCATGTTGCCAAACCATGCCAGCCATAGCGCAGTGGTGAAATCGACGATGCCGATCAGCTCATTGAGATTGCGACCCCTGACCCACAGGCCTTCATTCGGCTCAAGCGTGGCGCCGTCGATATTGGTGCCGCGATACAGGGTGCTCGATCCACCAAACAAAGTTGTGGGTTGTTTCTGAGCGTCTACCTGCACCAGTTCATCCAGCGCAATGCTGCAGTGTGCGGCCAGCAGGTTTTCCAGGGTGTGTACGTGTTGCGTTACCGTTGGCAGGATATTGGCGAAAAAATAGTGCGCGGTCTTGACCTTGCCCCGGTAAAAAGCGGCTTCTTCGGCACTCAGTTGCTGGTGCAACTGACGCTCTGCCAGGCAGGCTGATTCAAGCAAGACCCAGGCGCTGGCTGTGAGGCCGATCATTTCCAGGAAACGAGTGTAGAACTGACTGGTTTCGTGAGTGCGACCTGCACGCACGTGCTCACCGATAAGTGCAAGCGCCTGCTCAACTGCGATCATGGCGTTTTCCAACACCGGGAATTGCTTCTGCAGCTCAGTACCGACACCCGTTTTGCTGCTCAAGAAGGCATCCAGCTCTTCGCGCAAATACTTGATCAGGCGTGAGTTCCGGCCAAACCCCAGCTTGTCGCGGACCAGGTCCTGGGACTGGATATAGTTGGTGCCTTCCCAGATCGAGAGGATTTTTACGTCGCGCGCATTTTGCTCAACCGGGTAAGCATCGGTATAGCCGACACCGCCATGCACTTGTATCGCCAGCTCGCAGATTTTCCAGGCCTGGTCCGAGACGAAAGCCTTGCATACCGGGGTGAACAGCAGCACCAGCTTGCGATATTTTTCGACCTGGGCTTCGTCCAGTACAGGCTCGGCTTCCAGGGCAAACGCCTGGGTCGATGCACCGGTCAACTTGCCGAGCAGCCCACGGCAGCCCTCTACCCGAGCCTTCATTTCCAGGAGCATGCGCTGTACGTCGGCGTGTTCGATGATGGGCACCGGCGGTGCGCTGGCATCGGACGTGCGGCCGATGGCACGTCCCTGGAGCCGTTTGCCAGCGAATTCGACTGAATGTAAATAGGCGCTGGAGGCAAGGCCCAGGCCGATAATCGCCGTACTCATACGTGCCTGGTTCATCAAGGGCACTAGTTGCAGCAATCCGGCATTCTTGCGATCGCCGAGCAGAACGGCACGCGTGGTGCCGCTGCGACCAAACACCAGTTGGGTATTGGCGCAGCCCTTCAAGCCCATTTTGCGCAGCAATGAAGTGCACTCAACATGGTTGTCTTCCAGCTCTCCGGTTTCTGGATTGGGCCAGAAACGTGGCACTAGCAGGCAGGAGAGGGAGTAGGAGGTCGCGGTCGTGGTGTTGATGCGGCCCAACACGAAGTACAGGGTGTTTTCAGTCAGCGAATGCATGCCCGCCGAGATGTAGACCTTTTCGCCACTGACGGAGTATTCACCGTTTTCAAGTGGCTTTGCGAGGGTAGTGACGGCCGTCAGGTCGCTGCCGGCCTGCTTCTCGGTGGCGCAGAAACACGCGTCCCAGTCGTGGCGCTGAAGCTTGCGCAGGTAGGTGGCCTTTTGTGCTGCGCTAGCGTGCAGCTTGAACAGCTTGATGGCCGGCAAATTGAAGCCGCCGTAGGTCATGAACGCCGGATTGGCCCCCATGAACATCTCCTGGATGCTTTGCCGGATCAGTGGTGGCATGGACGGTTGCTGCGATTCGCTGTCGTTGCCCAGTACCTGAACCCACTCAGCCTTATAGCGTTGCCAAAGTCCGTGGAATTCCTTGGGGATTTCGACTTTGCCGTTTTCCAGCAAGCGGCATTCCTGGCGGTCGGAGGCCTGGTAGGCCTTGCCTAACTCATAAGCGAACTCCCTGGCGCGTTCCAGCAAGGCATCGTAGTAGGCACGACTCTTGTCGTTGAACGGCGCCCGAGCGAGAAACTTCTGATCGGTTTTATGCAGTTCCCACAAGAAAAAGCGAAGCTCACGCAGGCTGACTTTATAAGCAGACATAGGTTTTCCTGATTATTAGACGGTTTGCATCTTGGTTCAGGCGTCAGCCTGTATCTCGGCGACGATGGCGCCAGCGGTGCCGCACAAAGCCGCATCCCAAAGCAAGGCGGTGGCCGTTTTACCGGGAGGCAGGGCGGCACGCAGGCGCATTAGCGACAGCAAAGGGGCAGCGCACGATTGATGGCCGCGGGCACCGAATTCGAAATGTCGCTCTTGCGCAATGCCCAGTTCACGACTGACGCCGAGGGTGAAGCTGTCGCTGAATCCTGCCGGCAACACCCAATCGATATCGCTGGCTTTCAGGCCGGAACGCTCTACCGCCGTTTGCGCTGCGCTCACCGCCATCGGATGCAGGCGTTGCGCCAGGGCGGCAGGCGTCAGCCCCCAGGGGTTGTCAATGGCCGCGCCATAGTGCATCGCGCTGGCGCGTATCGTTCCCCAGCCTGGCGTAGAATGAGCATCACCATCGAGCAAGATGGCGGCTGCGCCATCGCCGTACACAACCAGATCACCCCAGGCGCGAAAGAACGGGTAAAGCCATTTATCAGACGCCACCAACAGCACCTTGCCGCCCAGGCTGACCAGCGCTTCGATCATGGTCAGTGCGTTGAACACACCGGCAGTACCCGATTGGCCGACGGCGAAAGGCAACGCTTTGGGCAAACCCAGTGCATGCTGGATACGGCCTGCGACCGATTCATTGATGCGCTGGTTAAGGGCGGTATTGGTCACCACAATATGGGTAACCTGTGCCAGCGTTTCGGCCGGAACTTGCTGACGCAATAGCGCTACCGCTTCCAGCGCCAGGTCGGCGCCGCTTTGCAAGGGGGGCGCCACTGGCAGTGCGATGCCCGCCGTGGGGAGCAGCCGAAGCTCTTCTTCGGCGTCGAGCCTGCCCCTGCCGCGAGGCATGGAAAAGACGGCGGTCTTGTACAGCAGATGGCCATAGCCGATGTTTTTTTCCTGTGCCTGTACCGCCCGGAAAGGGGTCGCGTCGGGAACGTGGGAAGCGATAGCGCGGATTCGAAGCATGAGGTTATTCCGTGACGGTAAGTGAAGTTGAGAAAAACTCGGAAAACTGCTGCTTCAACTGCTTTCGGTCGATCTTGCCGTTCGGATTGCGTGGCAAAGGCGAGTCATGGAAGGACACATGCAGCGGCACCATATAGGTCGGCAGTTTGTCCTTGCAGAGCTTGATCAGTGCCTGGGCTGTGGTCGGTAGCTGCGGCTGGGCGAATATGCTGATGATGATCGCTTCGCCCTGTTGCGGATGCGGCACGCCAAACGCGGCCGCTTCGGTGACTTCATCCACGGCAAACAGGATTTCTTCGACTTCGGTGGGGCTGACGCGATGGCCGGATGTCTTGATCATGTCGTCGCTACGCGCCACGAAATACAGATAATCGTCCTTGTCGCGGTAGACGATATCGCCCGACCAGACCGCTGTTTCGGCGCGAGAAATCTGCTGCTCCGGGTGTCGCCAGGGACGAAAGCGCTGAGCGGTCAGTTGCGGGTCATTCCAGTACCCTAGCGTGACGAACGCGCCGCGGTGCACCAACTCGCCATGCTCTGCGGCGGCACATTCGGTGCCGTCCTGGCGCATCACGCGGATATCTGCGTTGGGTACCGCCTTGCCGATGGAGTCGGGCCGCGTGATGGCGTCTTCCGGCGGCAGGTAGGTAGAGCGGAAAGCCTCGGTCAAGCCGTACATCAGGTAGGGCAGCGCATTGGGAAATGCGCTTTTGAGTTTTTCCAGCAAAGGGGGCGGCATATGCCCGCCGGTATTGGCAAAGCAGCGAATGCGTGCGCCGGCAGGCTGCGGCCATTGTACTGACGCCAGTTGCATCCAGAGTGGCGGCACGCCGGTAATCACGGTGACGCCATGTGCTTCGCAGAACGTAGGAACTTCGCCCGCTTGCAGAAAATCCAGCGGAGCGTAGCAAGCGCCGCTGACCAGCGCCGTGGTCAGCTGACTGAGCCCGGCATCGAAGCTCAGCGGCAATATTCCCAAAATGACGTCTTCGGCGCGCAAGCGCAGATAGTCAGCGACACTATCGGCGCCAGCCACCAGGTTACGTTGCGACAGCACCACGCCTTTGGGCCGCCCCGTGGAGCCGGAGGTATACAAAATAGCAGCTGGATCACTGTCGGTAACTGCAGGAGATGCGTTGCCAAGCGCCGTGTCGGCCGACAAGTTGAGGTTATCGAGCTGTAATTTTTCCAGTGGCCAGGTATCGATCTCGATGTCCTTCAAAGCGGCCTCTATACGTCTGAGGCGTGCGCCCGTACTGACGAGCAAACGGGCACCGCTGTCCAGCAGGATATGGCGTACCTGTTGCTCTTTGAGCTGAGGATTGATGGGCACCAGGATCGCACCATGGGCATTGATCGCCAGGAGCATGACGACGGTTTCGTACTGCTTGCCGGCATAGACAGCGACGCGTTCGCCCGCTTGTACACCGCTATCGGCCAGCCTCGCTGCCGTCAGGCGCACGTCCTGCAGCAGTTCGGAATAAGTCGCTATCCTTGCGCCTTGGGCGAACGCACGGCGGTCACCATGGTGCTGGGCACTGTCTTTCAAAAGGTCGTACAAACTGATGTGGGCGGTCATGGTGACGTCCCTAGGACTGGTGGATATAAGTGTGTGCCGGACTTTGCGAGAGAAAAGCGCTGACGCTGTAGGTCTGGTTATAGGCGCCGCAGTTGTCGAATATCACCAGATCGCCCACGTTCGGCGGGGCCGACAAGTCATGGCTCCAGCCGATCACGTCGGCGCGGCTGCAGGTACTGCCAACAAACTGGATTGGTAATCGGGGCGCGTCAGCCGACGGCTGTTGACGCCGCAAGAGGCGCGGCTGCGCGTAGTTCTTCAGCATGGATTCAGTTTTGGCCAGCAGGAAGTTGTGGCTCAGGCCACCGTCGCAGACGGCCACGTAGCGCTCACCCAGGGCTTTTACTGAACGCACGCGAGTCACGAAGGTACCTGCGCCAGCGAAGATTCCGCGGCCGGACTCGTGGACGACCTTGAATGTTTTGTGCAGCGGTGCGATACGCTGGCGATAAGCCTCAAACGTCTGCGGCTGGCTATAGAAGTGCTCGGTGAAACCGCCGCCGACGTTAAGAAACTCAACCGGCATGCTGGTGAGTCGTGCTATTTGCGGCGCAAATGCAGCGAGAGCATGGGCAAGGGCGGCGGCATCGGCACCTTTGTCATCGATGTGAAAACTATTGGAGCCAGCAAACGTATGCAGACCAATGATTGGCACGTTGGCCTGCGCCAATGCCACAGCCGTCAGCAAGGCGTCGTGCCGATTCATGCCGAAATGGTCCGCCGGGTGTTTGCCCGAGCTGACCAGTTGGCCGGCATTCAAGCGCAATACTGTTTGCGGCGCGGGTTGTTTGCCGATGACGCGAATCAGTCTCTGCGCCTGCTCCAGGCTGTCGATAATGAACGTGCAGCGCGATGCCAGGGCTGCGCGCATAAAATCCTCATCCATTGACGGATTGTTCACGTATTTGGGGGTGTTGATGCGACCCGCCACAATATCGAGTTCGCCCTGGCTGGCCAGCTCCACACCGTCGATAAACGCGTGGCCGCAACGGATCAACAAATCCAGATTTGGATTGGCCTTGAGCGACACGATCAAAGGTGTACCCAAACGCTCGCGCAAATCAGCGAAACGGGCCAGTACGACGGTCGGGTCCAGTACATAGCAAGGCGTTTTCAGATTCAGCAGCCATTGTTCGGGCGTTGCTTCGTCGCCCCTGACAGGCGGGGAGGCGTTGGTCATTGTCATTTCAATTCACCGGATGAAGGGTCAATGCCGAAAAAGAACCGTTGTCCGATTCCGTTATATTCATCAGGTGCGCGCCGGCATCGACCTTGCTCAAGCCAATATCGGCCAGGTTGATCGCCAGGTCTGAGCCAAAGGAATGGCCTTTGTGCAGGATGTTGTCGGAAAACAGCGTGGTGGATGGAATCGCCATTGCGTTACAGAAGGCGCTCCAGCCAGAGTGGTTGGAGTTGTAGGGCAAAATGCAGGAAAAATCGCTGAGCGTCATGCCACAGTCGGCCACGGCTTCCTGCATGACTTTGCGGGTGTAGTGCCACTCCAGATTGAACATTTCCTTTTTCACCCCGTTATTGGTCACGGAGCCCAGGTACCAGCTGCCATAGTTGCGTACGGCCGTTGCACCGACCCGGTTACGCCGGCTGTTACGGGTGACCAGCAAGCATCCGGCGCCATCACTTAATATGCTCGCTTGCAGCACCCGGTAACGCTCGATAAAGACCCGGTCGGACGAGACGATCAGCACTGAGTGCAATTGGCTATGTACATTCATCAAGGCCTGAGCCATCTGAATGGCGACGCTGATCGACGAGCAATTGAGCTGTGCGATCGAACCGGCCCAGATCGGCTTTATGCCGAAAGCCGTCGCCACTTCCATCGGCAGGCTGCGTGGCGCCGGCGGTACGCTGAATAGTCCGGTATGAACATGGATCAGCGCGCCGATATCGCTGCCCTTAAAACCTTGCTCATCTTGCAGGCGCGCGACAGCGCGTTTTGCCAGCTCGACCTCGTCGATGTCCGGTGCAACATGAAAATAACGGCAGCCCGCTTTGCGGATAATCTCAATGCGTTCGGCTGGCAACTTATGTTGCTGACCCCAGTCATGGATATCCTGGCGTTCGCCGGGTAATTCGTAAGCGGCGGCTTCAATACCGATCGAGTAGGGGGTGGGGCGGGTTTTTGCAGCACAAGTTGGAGGCGTCATGGCTGTATCCTGTTAGGCCGGCATTGGGATGGCGGCGTAGTCCAGCACTTTGAGCTTTTCAAAGGCATCGCTCACACGGGGCGTCAGCAAACCCATTTCGCGGATGGTCGGCACCAGCCGCCGGAAAATGGAACGGCGCATGGAGTTGGCCACTTCCGAGCTCCTGACCAGGTGGCTGCACTCTTTTTTGGATAAGCCCATCGGTTCCCATATGTCGTCGGCGCACAGGTGTTCATACAAGGTGTAAGCGCCTTCAACCACAAACTCCTCGCGTTCCTTGCGTTCAGTTGCGGTCATTTCCTTGTACACACTGCCCAGCGTGATGCGGCCAATGGCGAAGTGGCGCGCCTCATCGCGCTGGATGCGAGTCATCAGGTCTTTGATAAACGGGTCCTTGGTGTAGGCGACCATGCTTTGAAACAGAGACAGTGCAATGCCCTCGACCAGCACTTGCATACCGAGATTGGTGATGTCGAGCTTGCTGCTGGTAATGGTGTCTTCCAGCAGACCTTTGAGCGCCTTGCTCATGGGGTAGCTGATGGGCAGCTTGTTATTCACCAGACGGCCGAATGCTTCAATATGACGGGCTTCATCGATGATTTGCCCGGCGGCGCAGAGACGAGCCGAGAGGCTTTCTTCTGCCACCGCCAGTTTCGAGGCGCAAATCAGCGCCGCCTGTTCACCGTGCAGTACCTGTGACAGGGTCCAGCCTTGCGAGTGATGGCGAATTTCGGCACGGTTTTTTTCATTCATTTTGTTCCAGACATCGGTGCCGTAGATCAGCAGCGTGCCGTCCGGCATGCCCAGGGGATTGTCTGGGTTGAGCTCGTAGCTCCAATCGATGTCGGTATTGACATCCCACTGGTTGGCCTTGGTTTTCTGATACAGCGCATTCAAGCTGTCATCACTGAAATCGTAGGTCTGTGACATGTAAGCCTCGACCGAGAAATTCCACTTGATCGCCTGGCTATCATCCAATGTCTGTTCGTGCTCTGTTTGCATGGTCACCCCTGTACTTGCGTGCATTTCGGTTGAGATGTGGTGAACTGCTCATGCACAGGTGATGTGCACACCTGCGCCGCAAAGTAGTCCAGGTCGGGTAGGAACCACTCGGTGATGGCTGGTGTTTCTGCAGTATTCCAGGAGGCGATTTGCAGGCGGTTATCGCCACCGTCCCACAGGTCGCGACGAATATGTTCGGCGCTGATCCAGACCACCGGCGTCTGGATCTGGCGTGCCCAAAACAAGGCTTCACGCCATAAATGGGCACCCATCGTCACGCGTGGATCGAGCAGGTTTGCTGGCAACGCAAGGTCGATGGAAGGCATTCGTACCTGCGCAAAGAGACGCGTTTGTTCACCGCAGCTCTGCCAAATGTGCCGGGCCAGCGTAGATAGCAGGGTGTAGTACTGCTGGTTGTTGACCAGCACAGGCGCGGGGTTGTCGTGTGCGTACACACTTCGGCGTGCATAGTCTTGCGATTCGAACAGGGGCAGGTTGCGAGCCGAACAAGGGATAGCCTGGTTATGATCCGGATTGCGCTGCAACAGCAAGGAACAGGTCTGCGCGCTCTTCACATTTCACCTTCCAATGCATAGTGCAGATCGGACGCGAGGGTTATCTGAGCAATCGAAAAATAGCCGTTCATCGCCAGCGAAGACACAATGCAGTCGCTGCCGGCGTGCGCGGAACCCGCGCCGAGCTCACCCAGTAGCGAAAGCCAGGGGTCGCTGCCGAAGGAATGGCCGAATCGTTGGTAATGGTCGGCGTGCACGGAAGAAGTGTCGAAACACTTGAACAGGGCGCGGCGTGACATCTCCGGAAAAAACGGTACAGCGATACCTAATCCAGGCCGGCTTTCGCTGAAACTGCGCAGGTTTCGTCCCAATTGCAGCAGCGCATTAGCCTGGCTTGATGTGCCGATGACCAGCATGTTTTTGGCCTCTGCAATCACGTCTATCACTAACGTGCAGATGCCAAAACCGGATTTCCCCCAACGATTGTTGCCCAACCAGTAAGTGAAATTGTGGATGTCTGTATCGACAATCTGCAGTAACAGCCTGCGACGACCGCTGAACTGCGCTTTCTCCTGCATATAGCGCAGGATGAAACCCCAGCCAGTGCATTCATAGGCGTTGGTTATCCAGTCAGGACGGCGCCCGTAACGGGTGGCTAGCGCATCCTGGAAATAGCCCGCATGTGGCGAACCGTCAGCCAAAAACTGTGACAGCACGGTGGAGCTCACCACGTAATCGTCGATAGGGCCTGCGTCGCTTGCATAACGGCAAGCCTCATCGCCTACCAGCTGCCCCAACGCCAACGCGGCATCCACCAGGCTAACCTGGGGCGACACAAAGGGTGTTTCTGTGCGCCGGTAAGCTAGCGTACGGACCTTGAAAGCCGGTACGGTGCCAAGCGGCGGCGTTGATGCCAAGGGCTGCGAGTTCGACATGTTGAGCTTCTGGTATGAGGGGGCTGAGGATCAGGCGACTTGTTGCTGATGCAACTGGATGTCAATCTGCTCCAGGGTGGTGTACTGCGTGATATTGAGTTGCTCAGGATCAATGGATCCGTAGAGCTGTTCGCAGTACACGATCAGCTCAACCACGTTGAGCGAATCGATGCCGAGTTCACCCAGGCCGACATGGGTGTCGACGGTTTCGATATTGAGGATCTTGGCGGCTTCTTTCTTCAGGAGTTCCAGAGTGTTGAGGGTTTCAGTCGTAGTGGTCATAGGTGCTTATCCTTGAGTTTTTTGGGGGGGGTTAGAGTGATTCGGACGCAGGCTTGGCCACGCGCATGCTTGCGCGCAGTTCGTGATAACAGCGGTAAGAGCTGCCTTCCATTTTGCTAAACGCCAGCAGGTCACGCTGGTCGAGAAAGCTCGCTACAGCAGAGCGGCTGACCAGATGCAGAAGCAGTTCATTGGAGGCGAATTTGAGTGCCAGCACTCGCTGCACATCTTCACTTTCGTAGCGCTCGGATAGCGTCTTGGCGCGGGCGGCGGCGGCGATGAAGTCGCGTGACGCGCGTTCTTCCTGGGTCAGTTCGATGCGGCCCTGACTCGCCAGCCAGTCAACATGGGCCATCAGTGCGCGCACCAGGAAAGGCCGTACGGTCGTAAGGTATTTATTGAGCACCGCAGGGCCGCCCACTTTCAGGCGATCATCCTGGGAAACCTGTACCGTGCCCTTGACGTTCCCCAGCTGCACGACATCGCCGAGAAAAGGCGCGCCGCAGAGAGTGCGCTTGAGTGTCTTGTATTGCTCGGGCCAGACCAGGAAGGCCGACGGAAAAAACGAGCCAGGCGTGCGGGCGGCAACGATTGCCATGCCATCAAGGTTGGCATACATGCCCCAAACCTTGTCGATATGCAGCTTGAAACCATCGCCTTCCGGTTGGGCAATAGTGCGCCAGCTATTGAGCGTAGGGCCGCCGGCATCACTCATCAGGAAACGCAGGGCACCACCGCCATCAATGCTGGCGCGTGCCCGTTCATATTGATCCGGCGTCAGGAACAGCGAAAACAAATGGGCGAAATTCTGCATGAATGAGCGGTAGTGCAACGCCAGGCCGTCTTGCTGAATGCGTTCCAGAATATGTTCCAACTCATGGGTCGGTTGCGTCAGGGCCACCGAGGGTCGGTTCAATTGTTCGGCATGCTCATAGTTGTGCATGGTCTGCGTAATCAACATGTCTGAATCCATCAATCGCACAGAGGCGCGCGAGATAATGTGAATCAAGTGATCAGGCAGTTCGCCATATATCGATAAGCGGTGAAGAACCGGTTGTGCGCAAAGATGCAATAATGAAGCGCATGACGGACTAGCATCAATACCTTGGGTCAAGGTTTGCATAGTGAGTGATCCAGTATTTAAGAGTTGCAATGCGCCAGTTTTTTGAGGTGGCAAGTTTGGTTTTATTCTAAATGACAGGCTCTTCTATATCGGCCTTGTCTTTATGGGTCAGCACGAGTTGCAGATAAATATTCCGGCACTCCAGGCGCTTAAGTTTGCCACTGGTAGTGCGTGGTAAACTTCCGGGTGGTACGAATGTAATGGCGTGCGCACCAAATCCGAACTTGTCACGTAAGGTGAGTTGAAGTTGGGTGCGCAGTTCGATCGGATTCTGTTTCGTATCAAGCTCGATCAGTATTACCAGGTTCTCGGTCCTCTGCGTCTCGTCATAGACGCCGAAGGCAGCCATTGCATTGCCACCGCTGGCCAGTAATGGGTGTGATGCAATGACATCTTCAATTTCATGGGGGAAATAATTACTGCCACGAATGATGATGAGTTCTTTCTTGCGGCCAAGTACAAACAAGTGTTCATCTACGCGATAACCTATATCGCCGGTCGCAAACCAGTCGCCGCTCTGGTAATGCTCGGTCTGGCCTTCGGCGGGCAAATAGCCGGACATGATCGAAGAACCGCGGATGAAAATTTCGCCCACTTCGCGGTCCTTGGCGTCGGAACTGTCCAGGGCTCTTACGGCAACTTGCATACCGGCAATCGGCCGGCCCATCGACAGCACGGTTTCCACCCTCTGGCTGTTATCGTCGGCGCGGCGAGCCTGCCAATGGTCGATCAGCGAGGCGGAGTCGATACGATCAGGAATGACGTAGGCGAGCGCCTGATCGTCGTAATTAAAGGTCGTATTATGCATCGTCACCGCCAGCGTCGATTCCGCCATGCCGTAACAGGGTTGCAGCGCAGAACGTGAAAGACCGTGCGGCGAGAATGTCTGTGCAAAATCCCTCAGGCAGGCTTCATCCACCCTTTCGGCACCGACAAAGATATTGCGCAACTTGCCAAGGTCCACGTCTTTCATCGAGGCTTCGCGGTAACGGCGAATGCAATACTGCAGGGCGAAAGTCGGCGCAGCCGTAGTGGTCGCGCCAAAGCTGGCCATGCGCTTGAGCCAGCCAAGCGGGTTGCGGATAAAACTGGCCGGTTGCATCAACAGCAGGGGCGCCTGGTAATACAGGTTTGACAGTAATGTCACCAGGCCCATGTCGTGATTCAGCGGCAGCCAGGAGGCTGAGGCGTCACCGCGATCAGCACTGTAGCCAACTACACCACCAATGCCGCGCACATTGGCGATGACATTGCCATGACTCAGGATGGCGGCCTTGGGGCGACCGGTCGAGCCAGAGGTCAGTTGCACATGATGGCCGCTGTCCGCTTGGCATCGTTGCACGCGGATTGGCAAACCCGCGTTGGCAGCGACGCTCACCTCTGCGCTCGAGATCACACGTACAGGCATGCGAGCAAGTAAACTCTGCAGTGCGGGTGTGTTACTTTCGGATGCGATCAGCAGGCGCGGTGCAAACAACTGACATGCAACATAAATCTGGTTGCGCGGTGAATCTGCCATGAGTCTTCCAGGCAGCGCTACTGTGCAAGGCAAGGCGCCAATCAAAACGCATCCAGTGTGTAGCAGCAATTGATCGATGGATGCCGGCAGGGCAAGAATAACCAAGTCATTACGAACAACCCCAAGTTCGATCAGGGCTGAAGAGACCGCCAATGCTTGTTGTGCCAATGCCGTATAGGAGATGCTTTTCTCTTCTCCATTCTCTTCTCCATTCTCTTCTATAACAGTAATTGTTCGCAGTGCGCTTTGCTGTGGGTTATCCAAGGCCGACAAAATAGTATCGATCATTGTTTCCAATTTGCGATCTCCGGGAAGCCAATCAAACAAGTCTGTTAAATATTACAAATTTAATACAACGCTCGAATGAGCAAACAAACCTGTATTGCCCGGTTTGGCTGACTCTATGGCATGGCGAAGTGTTTGTAAATCGGCCGGATGAAAGTTTCATAATCTTTCATGTTCGTTTGTACTTGGTGCTGCTGCCTGGTTTTGAAGTGAGTTTATAGTTGTTTAACTTCTAAACATTCACTGCGTTGCGCAGGGTGTTTTGTATTGCGCAAGTAAGGACGATTGTTTGCTGTTGTAGATACTTTCCGGCTCGTTAACCCTGCGCGCAGCTCGGTCGGTGCTTTGGATCAAGACAGGAAATGCTCGCTCTTCAAGGCATGTTTATCCTCTCAGGCAAAGCACTCTGATGACACTAATGTCCGGCAGATATCCAACGCTGACCCTCTGTGTGGTGTTCATTAGGGTTCTGAAGCCTGAACTTGCAGTTACACAATTTGTATAGTTGTCTATTTGATGGCGGCAACTTCAGGTAAAGCCTGACCGATTATTCCCAACGCTTGGCCTGTCATTGACTACGCTGTACCTGATCGACAGTGCAGGCGCGCCATGTATCGAAGGTTAATCACTTCGAAACGCTTGGCTTATCAAGGATGTGCGGGAGACCCCGGGTTTGTTTAAATTCAAAATAGCGTTTCTGCTTCTTGTCCTGTTGTGCACGGGCAATGGCATGCTTCAGGCCGCACCTACGCTGGCTTCTGTGATCAAGGCCGAAGAGCACGATGGCAAGCCCCCCGTACTGGTCGATGGCGGGCTGCTGGGCGCTTTGGGTGCGGGGATGGATGAGGTTCAGGGCCAGCTTGGCCTGAGTATGCAACTGCTGGACGCCTGGGGATTGCGCACCGAGCGGGCTGTAAATGAAGCAGGGCAACTGGTCGAGCAGGCATCCACACATCCTTCGTGGAGTGGCGTGGGCGATTTTTTCTTGTTGACGGTTATCTGGTGCGCCGTTTTTTTCGGGCTGATGCTCGCAGGTAGGTGGCTGGCGCATTATCTGTGTACCACGCGCCCGATCATTCACCGGCCACGCATCCAGGCACTGGCTGGTTATGTGGTGCCCTACATGCTGCCTGCGCTGGTGTCGTTGATGTTGACCCTGTACGTCAGCCGCATGCTGCAAGACACCCTGGGTCGCTCGTTCGGCCTGACCCTGAGCTACGCCGGCAGCGGTGGGGTGTTTTGTGTGGCGCTGGTGCTGTCACTGAGTACCTTGTTTGAAACCGGCCACAAGCGCCGCGCGGTGCAGATTATTCGTCAGTACTCGAAACGGGCGCTGTTTTTGATCGGCTTTTTTTCGGCACTAAGCGATGCGATGAGCAGCCCGCAAATTGCCCGGCAAATCGGCGGCAATATCGCCAGTTGCCTGTCGGTTTTCGCCGGACTGCTGGCGTGCGCCATTCTGGGCTGGCTGGTGGTGCGGGTGCGGCGCCCCGTGGCCCACCTGATCCGCAATCGAGCCCTGGCACAGCGGCTCGGGCAGCCAGCCTTGCAAGAGTCGCTGCGTATTTTTTCGGTACTCTGGTATTGGCCGGTTCTGCTGATGTTGCTGGTGAGCGCGCGCAATTTACTGGGCGTGGGTGAGGGCAGCGAGCGTGCCTTGCGCAGTGCCTTGCTGACATCGGGCCTGCTGATCGGTACGGTTTTTCTGAGCACGGTTTTGCACCATTCGTTTCGGGCGCGAACCCACGGTACGGGGGCCTATAAAGAGCGTTTTATCGGCGTGGTCTACGCCTTGCTGCGTATTGCCCTGGCCGTGACCTTTATTGAGCTGCTGGCGAAAATCTGGGGTTTCTCGCTGTTGGCCTTTGCTTCCGACAGCAACACCGGCAAGGTTATCAGCGATTCACTGGGCCATATCCTGCTGATCCTTCTGGTGACCTGGCTGACCTGGGTGGTGCTCGATACGGCTATTCAGCAAGCGCTGGAACCTGCGACCAACCGACGTGGTAGTCATGAGCCGAGCACGCGAATCAAGACCATCCTGCCGCTGGCGCGCAATGCGATCAAAGTGATTCTGGTGGTGATCTGTACCATCACCACAATGGCCAACCTGGGGGTGAACGTTGCTCCTTTCCTGGCTGGCGCCGGGGTCATTGGCCTGGCTATCGGCTTTGGTTCCCAGCAGTTGGTGCAGGACGTGATTACCGGGCTGTTTATCATTATTGAAGACACCATCTCGGTCGGCGATTGGGTGGTGATCGACTCCGCCCATGCCGGCACCGTTGAGGGGTTGACCATTCGCACCTTGCGCCTGCGCGACTCGCGAGGTTTTGTGCACTCGGTGCCCTTTGGCCAGATCAAGGCAGTGATCAACCATTCCCGGCAGTTCGCCTACGCCTTTTTCTCGGTGCAGTTCACCTACGACACTGATATGGATAAGGCCACGGCCCTTATTCGGGAAGCGGGGAGCCAGATCAGCAACGATCCTTTGCTCAGCCTTAGCCTGCAGGGCTCGCTGACGGTCTTCGGCGTCGACAGCATGAATCTTGACGGTGTGACGATCACTGCGCAGTTTCGGACCATGTCCGGGGCCCAGAACACCGTGAGCCGCGCGTTCAATGACCGGCTTAAAAAGCTTGTGGATAAATCTGCGGATGTTCATTTCGCGCAACATTATCCACAGGGGTTCCTGATGCCTGTGCGCGAGCAGGAGCAGGAGCAAGCGTCGCCAGCGGACTCTCTGGCGCAACGTTCTACAGTGCTGCTGACAGATATCCCGCCCAGATCACAGTGATGGCCTTCTAGTATGGGGGCAGTTAGTCAGTGACGAGCGGTGCAGAAACCCGCAAAATGCGGCTATCTTGATTATGGTCAGCAGCTTTCACGGCTGGTTTTCTGGTATACATCACCGTTCTGAATAGACTGAGCCTGCATACTTTATGCGAATGCGCCTTATGTTATTGGGCGGCGGAAATGCCCTCGGGCAGGCGCTGATTCGTCTGGGTGCCGAGGAAGACATTAATTTCCTAGCCCCGCGCCCGCCGCAAGACGGTTGGGATGCTGCGAGCCTCACGCAACTGCTCGATGACACCCGCCCGGATGCGGTTATCAACCTTGCGTACTACTTCGACTGGTTTCAGGCGCAGTCAGTAAGCGAGAGCCGCCTTGCCGGCCAGGAACGCGCTGTCGAGCGTCTGGCGGAGTTGTGCCAGCACCACAACATCACGTTGCTGCAACCTTCCAGCTATCGCGTGTTCGATGGCTCGCGGGCGACTGCCTACAGCGAAAAGGACGAGCCCGTTCCGCTCGGGTTACGTGGCCAGGCCCTCTGGCGCATTGAGCAAAGTGTGCGGGCCATTTGCCCGCAACATGTACTGCTGCGTTTTGGCTGGTTGCTCGATGACAGCCCCGATGGCACCCTCGGGCGGTTTCTGGCCCAGGCCGAAAAACCGGGCGAACTGCTGATGGCCGATGACCGCAGGGGCAACCCGACACCGGTGGACGATGCCGCGCGGGTCATTATCTCGGTACTTAAGCAGCTTGATTGTGCGGCGCCGCTGTGGGGCACTTACCACTACGCCGGGCATGAAGCGACAACGCCGCTGGCGCTGGGGCAAGCCATTCTGGCCGAGGCGCGCAACCTGCACCCGCTGGCAGTCGAAGCGCCAACACCACAGGCGCACGCCGCGCGGCCGGATGCGGCAGAAGAGCCCCAGCACGCGGTACTGGCGTGCAAAAAAATTCTACACACCTTCGGGATCAAGCCTCGCGCGTGGCGTGCAGCACTCCCGGCTTTACTGGACAGGTTTTATCGTCATGGTTGATGCTCCCGTTTTAATCACCGGCGGCGCCGGTTTTATTGGCTCCAATCTGGTAGACGCCTTGTTGGCCAAAGGCTACTCGGTAAGAATTCTCGACGACATGTCCACAGGCAAGCGCAGCAATTTGCCCATGGACAACTCGAAGGTCGAGCTGATTGAAGGTGACGTTGCGGATGCCGCGCTGGTTGCCCAAGTCATGGCTGGTTGCAGTGCAGTGGTTCACCTGGCAGCCGTTGCTTCGGTACAGGCCTCGGTGGACGATCCTGTACGCACGCATCAGAGCAACTTTATTGGCACCCTGAACGTGTGCGAAGCCATGCGTGAAACGGGTATCAAACGCGTTGTTTTCGCTTCCAGTGCTGCGGTGTATGGCAATAACGGCGAAGGTGAGTCGATTGTCGAAGACACTCCAAAAGCGCCATTGACGCCTTATGCCGCCGACAAGTTGTCCAGTGAGTACTATCTGGATTTCTACCGTCGCCAGCATGGTCTGGAACCGGTGATCTTTCGCTTCTTCAACATCTTCGGCCCGCGCCAGGATCCATCCTCGCCGTACTCGGGCGTGATTAGCATTTTCAGTGAACGTGCTGAAAAGGGTCTGCCTATCACCATTTTCGGTGATGGCGAGCAGACTCGTGATTTCGTGTACGTTGGTGATCTGGTGAAGATTCTGGTGCAAGCCGTCGAAACCACGAAAGCTGAAGAGGGCGCGGTCAACGTGGGTCTGAACAAGGCCACCACCCTCAATCAGATGCTTGAAGCCCTGAGCGAAGTGGTTGGCGAATTGCCACCGATCAGCCACGGCCCGGCCCGCTCCGGTGACATCCGCCATTCCCGCGCCGACAACAGCCGTCTGTTGCAGCGCTTCACATTGGCTGAAACCACGCCAATGAGTGTCGGGCTGGCGCGCCTGCTCGGCCGCTAAGAACCACCCGCCCACAAAAAAGGCGCCTTTCAAAGGCGCCTTTTTTTATTGTTGCAGGGCTTAGAACTTATAGCCCAGGCCAACCATGTAAACCCATGGATCCACGTCTACGTTGACCTTGGCGCGAGTGCCCGGTGCAACGGCGTTGTTTTCCACTGTGGCGCGGGTATCGATATCGATATAGCGCGCCTGGGCGTTGATCATGATGTTGTCGGTCAGCATATAGTCAGCACCCAGCTGCCATGCCATGCCCCAGGAGTTCTTCGCCTTGAAGTTGTCGAAACCTTCGGCGTTGGCGCGGCTGCCGACGTGTTCGTCGTAGATCCAGGTGTAGTTGATACCGGCACCGACGTAAGGTTGGAATGCGGACTTGTTATCCAGCGGGTAGTACACAACGCTCAGGGTTGGCGGCAAGTGCTTGAGGCTACCGAGCTTGCCATTGGCTGCGCCCAGGGCGGTGCCCTTGAGTTTTACGTCATGCTCAAACGGCGTAGCGGCCAGCAGTTCGATACCCACATGGTCGGTGATCATGTAGGCGAAGTTCAGACCCAATTGCGTGTCGCTGCTCATGGTCGCCTTGCCACCCAGATCAGCGCCCGCCAGCGGGCCTTGATCAACCTTGACGCTGGAGCTGTCGGCTTTCGGGTTTACCGTAATGGCACCGGCACGCACGATGATGTCGCCTTCAGTGTGGGCCTGGGCCAGGGGGGCGACGACGGCGAGCGCAAGGGCGGCTGCGCTGAGCAAAGACTTGTGCATGGGAGCTCCATTGGGATATTTAAAATTTATATAACCAATGGTAATGAGCGCCAGTGCCTGTTCTGTTGACCCAGCTCAATGAAAGCGTGAAGTTGTGAAAAATTCGTGAACCATTCGAAGAATCTGTAGCAGATGGTTTCCCAAGCCCACTCCGACATCCTTTGCCATCTTGCTGGAGTGGTGGCTTATTCCGGCAACTCGTACACCACAATCCGCTGAGCATCCATCTGATACCCCGCATCGGCCAGTTCGCTGGTGCTGGCCTTGACCTGCAGTGCGCCGACGATCCAGTACGGCTGGTACAGCTCGTCGAGCTTGACCCCCTCTTTGCTGGTCACATGCACGATCTGATTCGACGGCGGTGGCGGCACATGGATGCAGGCGCCGAAGTACGGCACCAGCAAGAAGTCCGTGGTACGCCCGTCTTCGCTGACTTCAAGGGGTACGATATACCCTGGCAGGCGAATCAGTTGGCCGTCCAGTGCCGGGACTACCGGGGCATTGGGCAAGTCCTGTTTGGCCGCCGGGGCGGCCTCCATGCTGCCCATCTGGGACAGGTCGTGCAGCGGGGTCATGTCCGGAGCTTCAGGCGGTGCATCCGGCGGGATCATTTCCGACCAGGTCAGCTCTTTCGGCTCGGCTGCCCACAGTGGTGTCGCGACCAGCAGTAACAGCGCCAGCAGCACGCGGGACATTGCAGACCTTTTCATAAACGTAGGCTCATAAACGAATGGACAGACCATCGGCCAGCGATTGTCGGTAGGCGCGCCAGGCCGGCACGCAGCCCATCAGCAGGGCGGCTGCCAGAATACCGCCGAGCAGCGTCCATTCATATTCACTTGGCCAGGCCAGTGGCAAATACAGGCCGTAGTTCGATTGCACATAACCTTGCGCTAGCGCGATGCATACATACAGCAACCCGACGCCCGCCACCACGCCTGCCAGGGCCAGCGCCAAGGCTTCAAATACCAGCAAGGTTGCGATATGCCAGGGTCGGGCACCCACGGAACGCAAAATGGCCATCTCGCGCCGCCGCTCATTGAGGCTGGTCAGGATCGCCGTCAGCATGCCGATCAACCCGGTCAGCACCACAAACAGCGAAACCACGAACAAGGCTTTTTCAGCGGTACTCATCAGGCTCCAGAGTTCTTGCAGGGCCACGCCCGGCAAGATCGCCATCATGGGTTCACCACGAAACTCATTGATCTCCCGTTGCAGGGCAAAGGTCGAGATCTTGCTGTTCAGGCCCAGCATAAAGGCGGTGATGGCTTGCGGGGTAAGGTCCATATTGCGCGCCTGATCGGCACTGACACGCCCGGCGCCACGGGCAGGCACGCCGTTATGCCAGTCGATATGGATCGCTTCCATGCCGCCCAGGCTGATATGTAATGTGCGGTCGACCGGGGTCCCGGTGCGCTTGAGAATGCCGACCACGGTGAAGGGCTTGTCGTCATGTTTGACCAGGCTAATTGCCGCTACGCCGTGGGCCAGTACCAGCTTGTCGCCCAGTTTGTAATGCAGGGCATCGGCGACTTCAGCGCCTAGCACCACCTCAAAAGGGTCGGTTGCAAAGGCGCGGCCGCTGGCCAGTTGCAGGTTTTGCTTGTGGCCGTATTGATAGTGCTCAAAGTATGCCTCGGTAGTGCCCATGACCCGATAGCCGCGGTGCGAATCGCCCAGGGACATGGGGATGGCCCATTTCACCTTGGGGTTGTTGGCGAAATGCTCAAAGCTGTCCCAGCGGATATTGTTGGTGGCATTGCCGATGCGAAACACCGAGTACAGCAACAGATTGACCGAACCCGAGCGGGCGCCAACGATCAGGTCGGTGCCACTGATGGTGCTGGCAAAGCTGGCGCGGGCCTCGGTACGTACTCGCTCGACAGCCAACAGCAGGCAGACTGACAGGGCAATGGCGAAGGCGGTCAGCAGGGCGGTAAAGCGGCGGTTGGCCAGGCTGGCCAGCGCTAGACGAAACAAATACATCTCAGACCTCTGCCGACACGGCGGCGCGATTGAGTTCAGACAGCGACAGGTTGCGGTCGAACAGAGGGGCCAGGCTTTGATCGTGGCTGACAAACAACAGGCTGGCACCCGCCTCGCGGCACTCGGTAAACAGCAACTGGATAAAGGCTTCTCGCGCATCGGCGTCCAGCGCGGAAGTGGGCTCGTCGGCAATCACCAGTTCGGGCTGGCCGATCAGTGCGCGGGCCGCGGCAACACGCTGCTGCTGGCCGATGGATAACGAGTCTGCACGGCGCTCCAGCAGGGCCGGGTCTTTAAGACCCAGATGGGCGAGCAGGGTTTGCGCGGCCTTATCCACACTGCCGTGACGTTGCACGGCGCGGCTGGCGCGCAGTTTGGAAAAGTGACAAGGCAGTTCGACGTTCTCGCGCACTGACAGAAACGGCAGCAAATTGAACTGCTGGAAGATATAGCCCGTGTGATCTACCCGAAAACGGTCGCGGGCGCCCGAGCCGAGTTCGCCCAGTTCCTGACCCAATAAACGGATGGTGCCCCGGTTGGCTTTTTGCACCCCGCCCAGCAAACCGAGCAAGGTGGTTTTCCCGCTGCCGCTGGGGCCTTTAAGGAACAGGGTTTCACCGGGTTCAAGGCGGAACGCCGGAATATCCAGCAGTACGGGATGGCCCGGCCAGCTGAAACTCAGGTCGCTCAGTTCAATAAGTGCTTGGGTCATGGGGGGAGAAAACAGCCTGTGTCATCGGTGGAGAGTTTGTGTGGGAGTGGGCTTGCTCGCGATGAGAGCACCTCGGGGAATCTGAAACACCGAGTTGTCTGCATCGCGAGCAAGCCCGCTCCCACAGGGATAGGGCAGGTTTTTTAAAACTTCAACGTAGCGGCCTTGGGCGTCACTTCCACGGCTTGCTGACCGCTCGGACCAATCAGTTGTACCTTGAATTTATGCGTGCCCGGGAATGTTTTGAAAAACTGGGCCAGGTCCAGTGCCTTCAACGCCTCGGGCTTGCTGCAGGTAAATGCGTAGTGGGCTTCGATATCGCTATGGTGGTGTTCGCCTTTGGCCGCGCCTTCTTCGGGGGCAGGATCAAACAGCGGGCTCTTCAGCTCTTGTGCGTCGGCTGCACAACCGGCGGCCTTGGGGATGCTGAACAGCACCAGCGGGTCTTCCAGTTGCTTGCGCGCCGAGTTGACCTTGGCCTTGTCTGCGTCAGTAGTGGCAAGGTGTTCAAAGCCCACCAGATTCATTGACGGGCCATCGAGGTCCAGTTCCAGGGTCTGGCCGTCCAGTGCGACATTCAAGCTGCCCACGCCATGTTCATGGGGTGGCAGGCTGCTGTGTTCATGGTCGTGATCGTCGGCGGCATGAGCCATCGCCAGCGGCAACAAGGCAAACGGCAAAGCAAGAAGCAAGCGGCGCATGGGAGACTCCAGCAGAAATGTGAAAATATTGTTATGTGATCTTATAACAACTGTGGCGAGAGTTTGCCCGTGTGCTTGGCGTTACGCAAGACGCATGGGAGCATGACGGCATGAAAATTGAGGAGCTCGACGATGGTGCGCATTCGCGGAACGATAGGCGACTGGCCGGTGGATTTGACGGTGGAGCTGGATGAGAGCGACTGGGCCAGGCTGGGCGCACAATTGCAGGTCAGTGAAGCGCCGATCAGTCAGGCGCCTGTCAGGCCTGCGAATCAGGACGATGCCGTGTGGGAAACCACCAAGGACTTGTTGCGCAAGGCCGGGCAGATGAGCGGGCCTGAATTGCTGGGGCAGCTTGAAGCGCTGACCGGCAGCACGGGCGCAGGCAAACGCCTGTTGGTGCGCCTGCGTCATTGTGCCGAGGTCAAGGTGGTCAGCGGGGCTGACTCACCGGTTTACAGCTGGGTTGAATAGCGTTGCTATTTGTGGAGTCGTCGCACCGCCGCTCCCACAAAAAGCTCCCGGCAGGGGTTAGTACAGCGCTGCAAACAGCTTGCGGCGGTAGGTGGTGACCAGCGGGTGGTCGTTGCCCAGCAGGTCGAATACTTGCAGCAATGTCTTGTGGGTGATGCCTTCGTTGTAGCTGCGGTTGCGGGTAAACAACTTCAGCAGCCCATCCAGTGCCCCTTCATATTGCTGGCGCGCCAACTGTTGAATCGCCAGTTGATACGCGGCTTCGTCGTCTTGCGGGTTTTGCGCCACGCGGGTTTTCAGGTCGGCAACATCCGGCAAGTCAGCGGCCTGACGCAAAAATGTCAGTTGCGCCTTGGCGCCCGCCAGTTCGGCCTTGTGCTCGTCGCTTTTGACCGCATCCAGCACGGCTTGGGCTTCAGTCAATTCACCGCGTTCGGCCAGGCAACGGCCATACAGGATCAGTGCTTTGGCATTGCTGTTGTCTTCGGTCAGGATGTTTTTAAGCAGCGCTTCGGCATCGGCAAAACGGCTTTCGGCAAACATTGCCTGGGCTTGCACCAGCGGGTCTTCAACCGCCGCTTCGGGCATAACTACATGAGGCGCGAGCATGGCGCGAATGGCTGACTCAGGCTGTGCTTCCTGGAACCCATCGACCACCTTGCCGTCTTTGAACAGCACGACGGTTGGCAAGGTTTGAATGCCGATGCGACCGACAATGTCCTGCTCGACATCGCAATTGACCTTGGCCAGCAGCAGCTCGCCCTGATAGTCCTCGGCGATTTGCTCCAGGATCGGCAGCATCACCTTGCACGGTGCACACCACTCGGCCCAGAAATCCACCAGTACGGGCTGGTCGAAAGAGGCCTGGACTACCAGTTTGTCGAAGTCAGCAGAGGTTACGTCGAAGCTGAAAGAGGGCGTAGGCTGATTCATGTTGTGTCTCGAAGCAGGTAAATGGGGGCAACTATAATGGCTGGGCCGGGCTGCTGAAAGCAGTTGGCTCGCGCTGCGCGTGATACAGGCTGACGTTGCGGAACTCGTGGGGTTCGGCCAGGTCGGGCAAGGTCAGTGCCTTGAGCATGGATAGCTGCTGATACAGAGGGTGCTTGAAGTCGCGCACGCGGGAGTCGGCCACCAGTGTGTGCTGGCCGCGGGTGGGGAACTGATCCAGTAATGGCAGGTTTTCACGGTCGTAGAGTACGTCGGCCACCAGAATCAGGTCGAATCGGTCGGCCTCGGCAAAGAAGTCGCTGGAGTAGCCGAGCTGTACATTATTGAGCTGCGCATTTGCCCGGCACGCCGCCAGTGCCAGTGGGTCAAGGTCGCAGGCCACCACTTCCAGCGCCCCGGCCCTGGCGGCGGCAATTGCCGCTACACCGGAACCTGCACCAAAATCCAGCACGCGCTTGCCCTTGACCCACTGCGGCTGCTCGGCCAGAAACCGCGCCAACGCCAGCCCGCTGGCCCAGCAAAACGCCCAGTAGGGCGGCTCGTAGAGAATGCGCCGGGTTTCGTCGGGGGTGAAGGCGCGGTCCATATTGTGCGCATCGATCAGCCAGAGCTTTAGCTCAGTGCCGGGCAGATCAGTGCTGACCAGTCGCGCATCACCCAGCAGCTCGCTTAACGACTGCTGCAGCTCAAGCGGTGTTTTCATGGGGCTTTAACGAATGCCAGAGTCCCCAGCGCCTGGGTGGTGGGCTGGTTGATGATGCGTGACGGCAGATGCAGGATCAATTGCCCGGACTGGCTGGCGCGGCCGCGCAGTTCGACGCGCATGCCGGTCGGGAAGGCTTGCGGGTTGAAGCGCAGCTTGAAGGGCAGCGGCTGGTTGTTGCCGATGATCTTGCTACTGGCCATCAGCCCTTGGGGGCGCCCGCGATCGTCGACGATCAGCATGGCCAGCTCAACCTCGGCGCCTGCCGGGACTCCGGTCAATACGCCGCTCAACTCGCGCTGATAAGACGGCAGCGGGCCAAGGTCGGCCGGGGCGTCGGTTTTTGGCTGCGCCAGCACTTGGGGCTGTGCCGATTTTGGCGGCTCACTGCTACAAGCGACCAGCAAACTGGCAAGGCACAGCAAAACAAGCGTTCGTAGCGACATATACGGCTCCAGCAGCAGGTCAGTCGATGTATCAGATGGTGTAAAACATAGTAGCCCGTCTGTATACCGTAAAGCCTATGGCTTGTCTTGCCAGTGGGATGCGCTAACATGGCGCTCCCCATTTTTGTTGGCTGCCACCATGCACTGTCCCTTCTGCGGTGCCAACGACACTAAAGTCATCGACTCGCGTCTGGTCGCCGAGGGCGATCAGGTGCGTCGCCGGCGCGAATGCCTGGCCTGTGGTGAACGTTTCACCACCTTTGAAACAGCCGAGTTGGTACTACCCCGCCTGATCAAGCAAGACGGCAGTCGTCAGCCCTTTGACGAAGAAAAACTGCGCGCCGGTATGCAGCGTGCGCTGGAAAAGCGCCCGGTCAGTGTCGAGCGCCTTGAAGCCGCGCTGGCCCGAATCAAGCACAAGCTGCGCGCCACCGGCGAACGTGAAGTCAAATCGCTGGTGGTGGGTGAACTGGTCATGGGCGAGCTGCAAAAGCTCGACGAAGTGGCCTATATCCGCTTTGCCTCGGTCTATCGACGCTTCCAGGACTTGAACGAGTTCCGCGAAGAGATCGACCGACTTGCCCGTGAGCCCTCACAAGAATGACCCAGTCCACTGAACAAACGGTTTTAGACACCCATTACATGGCACGGGCTATCGAGCTGGCGCGTAATGGCCTGTATACCACTCACCCCAATCCCCGTGTCGGTTGCGTGATCGTGCGTGACGGGCAGATTGTCGGTGAAGGCTGGCATGTCCGCACCGGTGAGCCCCATGCCGAAGTCCACGCCTTGCGGGCGGCGGGTGAGCTGGCCCGTGGTGCTACCGCCTATGTCACCCTTGAACCCTGCAGCCATCATGGCCATACCCCGCCGTGTGCCGAAGGTCTGGTCACCGCAGGCGTGACGCGGGTGGTTGCGGCCATGCAGGATCCCAACCCGGAAGTCGCCGGGCGCGGCCTCAAGCGTCTGGCCGATGCCGGGGTTGAGGTAGTCAGTGGTGTGCTTGAGGCCGAGGCCCGGGCGCTGAACCCTGGTTTCCTCAAGCGTATGGAACACGGCCTGCCGTTTGTGCGGGTCAAGCTGGCAATGAGCCTGGATGGTCGTACCGCGATGGCCAACGGTGAGAGCCAGTGGATCACCGGCCCTGAAGCGCGCTCTGCGGTGCAGCGTCTGCGGGCTCAGGCCAGTGTCGTACTGACCGGTGCAGACACGGTTCTGGCTGATGGCGCACGCCTTACCGTGCGCGGCCCCGAACTGGGACTGAGCCCCGAGATGACCGCGCTGGCGCTTAGCCGGCCACCGCTTCGGGTGTTGATCGACGGGCGTCTGCGAGTGCCGTTGGACGCGCCGTTTTTCAAGGCAGGCCCCGCGCTGGTCGCCACCTGCGTACCGCCTGCCGAGCAATACCGCACCGGGCCGGAGTGCCTGGTGATCCACGGCGCCAACGGTCAGGTCGACCTGCGCAAGTTGTTGCAGGCCTTGGCCGCCCGTGGTGTCAACGAAGTGATGGTCGAGGCCGGGCCGCGTCTGGCCGGGGCGTTTGCCGAGCAAGGTCTGGTCGATGAGTACCAGATTTTTATCGCCGCCAAGTTCCTCGGTTCAACCGCCCGGCCTCTGCTTGAGCTGCCGTTGACCCATATGAGCGAAGCGCCTTTGCTCAAGATCACAGAAATGCGCGCAGTGGGCGATGACTGGCGAGTCACTGCCATTCCCGTGCCGCCAGCGAGCGTATAATTCTCAGCCTTAGTTTTACGCAGGCTTTGTTCTCAAGGGGAACGCCATGTTTACCGGCATCATTGAATCCATCGGCAGCATCCGTGCATTGACCCCCAAAGGCGGCGATATACGGGTTTCCATCGACACCGGCAAGCTCGACCTGAGCGACGTCAAACTTGGCGACAGCATCGCGATCAATGGCGTATGCCTGACCGCCGTTGAGCTGCCGGGCAACGGCTTTGCCGCTGACGTCAGCCGCGAAACCCTCGATTGCACTGCCTTCAACGACCTGAAAAGCGGCAGCCGGGTCAATCTGGAAAAGGCCCTGACCCCGACTACGCGTCTGGGCGGGCATCTGGTGAGTGGTCACGTCGATGGCGTGGGCGAAGTGATCTCCCGTGAAGAGAACGCCCGCGCCATCGAGTTCGTGATCCGTGCCCCGAAAGAACTGGCCAAGTACATTGCCCACAAAGGCTCGATCACCGTCGACGGCACCAGCCTGACCGTGAACTCGGTCAATGGCGCCGAATTCTCGCTGACCATCATTCCGCACACCCTGAGCGAAACCATCATGGGCGACTACCGTCCAGGTCGTCGGGTCAACCTCGAAGTCGATTTGCTGGCGCGCTACCTTGAGCGTCTGCTGCTGGGCGATAAAGCCGCCGAGCCGACCTCGGGTGGCATCAGCGAAAGTTTTCTGGCCGCCAACGGCTACCTCAAATCCTGACTTAAGGGGGTGCCACGTGGCGCTCAACAGCATCGAAGAACTGGTTGAAGACATCCGCCAAGGCAAGATGGTCATCCTTATGGATGACGAAGACCGCGAGAACGAAGGCGACTTGATCATGGCCGCCGAGTGCTGCCAGGCCGAGCACATCAACTTTATGGCGCGCTTTGCCCGCGGCCTGATCTGCATGCCGATGAGTCGCGAACGCTGCGAGCTGCTCAAGTTGCCATTGATGGCGCCGCGCAACGGTTCCGGTTTTGGCACCAAGTTCACCGTGTCGATCGAAGCTGCGACCGGCGTGACCACCGGCATCTCCGCTGCTGACCGTGCCCGTACCGTGCAAGCAGCTGCGGCCAAGGACGCCAAGGCCGAAGACATCGTCAGCCCGGGGCATATCTTCCCGCTGATGGCCCAGGCGGGCGGCACCCTGGCTCGCGCCGGTCACACCGAAGCGGCCTGCGACCTGGCGCGCATGGCCGGTTTCGAGCCAAGTGGAGTGATCTGCGAAGTGATGAACGACGACGGCACCATGGCCCGTCGCCCGGAACTGGAAACCTTTGCCGCCGAACACGGCATCAAGATCGGCACCATCGCCGACCTGATTCACTACCGGATGATTCACGAACGTACCGTTCAGCGGATTGCCGAGCAGCCACTGGACAGCGAACTGGGCCAATTCAATTTGGTGACCTATCGTGATTCAGTCGAAGGCGACGTGCATATGGCACTGACCCTGGGCAAGATTTGCGCCGAAGAACCGACCCTGGTACGTGTGCATAACATGGACCCGTTGCGTGACCTGCTGATGGTCAAGCAACCGGGCCGCTGGAGCCTGCGCGCCGCCATGACTGCGGTGGCCGAGGCGGGCAGCGGCGTGGTGTTGCTGTTGGGCCACCCGCTCGATGGTGATGTGTTGCTGGCGCATATCCGCGAAACCGCGGACCAGGTTCCGGCGAAAAAACCGACCACCTACAGCATCGTCGGTGCCGGTTCGCAGATCCTGCGTGACCTCGGCGTGCGCAAAATGCGCTTGATGAGTTCACCAATGAAGTTCAATGCCATATCCGGTTTCGATCTGGAAGTTGTAGAATACGTGCCCTCCGAATAAAGACCGGTCGTGTCCAGTCCGAATTCGTGGCCCTATATCCTTAAAGAACGCACGTGAGTGCGTTCTGGCTCTTTAATACGAGACATACCGAATGACCCTGAAGACCATCGAAGGTACCTTCATCGCCCCCAAAGGGCGCTACGCTCTGGTAGTTGGCCGGTTCAACAGCTTTGTTGTCGAAAGCCTGGTGAGTGGTGCCGTTGATGCCCTGGTTCGCCACGGTGTGAACGAAAGCGACATCACTATCATTCGTGCGCCGGGTGCGTTCGAAATCCCGCTGGTTGCGCAAAAAGTTGCCCAGCGCAACGAATTCGCCGCCATCATCGCCCTGGGCGCCGTGATTCGTGGCGGTACTCCGCACTTCGAATACGTTGCCGGCGAATGCACCAAGGGCTTGTCCCAGGTGTCCATGCAGTTTGGCGTTCCGGTTGCATTCGGCGTGCTGACGGTTGATTCGATCGAGCAAGCCATCGAGCGTTCCGGCACCAAAGCCGGTAACAAAGGCGCTGAAGCTGCCTTGTCCGCCCTTGAAATGGTCAGCCTGTTGGCACAGTTGGAGGCCAAGTGATTTCCGACGAAAGCGATCGTTTCAACCCGCGCGATCCAAAACCTGCGGACGCTGGCAAGCCATCCAAGAGCGCCAAGCGCCGTGAAGCGCGTCAACTCGCGACTCAGGCCCTGTACCAATGGCACATGGCCAAGCAATCGTTGAACGAGATCGAAGCGCAGTTCCGCGTCGATAACGACTTCACCGACGTTGATGCGGCCTACTTCCGTGAAATCCTGCACGGCGTGCCTGCGCACAAAGGCGAGATCGATGCTGCCCTGGTTCCGTGCCTGGACATCACCATCGAAGAACTCGACCCGGTTGAGCTGTCTGTTCTGCGGCTGTCCACCTGGGAGCTGATCAAGCGTGTCGACGTGCCTTACCGCGTTGTGATCAACGAAGGCATCGAGCTGGCCAAAGTATTCGGTTCCACCGACGGCCACAAGTTCGTCAACGGTGTGCTCGACAAACTGGCGCCACGCCTGCGTGAAGCTGAAGTCAAGGCTTACAAGCGCTAAACCGCGCTGTCGGCCATGGGCGAGTTCGAGCTGATCCGCAACTACTTCGCTGCCGCACCTTGTGCGCAGGGCGGCGAGGGTGTTGCTTTGGGTATTGGTGACGACTGCGCCCTGCTGGATGTTCCCTTCGGGGAACAGCTGGCGATTTCCACCGACACCCTGGTAGCCGGGGTGCACTTCGCAGATCCTTGCGACCCTTTTCTGCTCGGTCAGCGTTCGCTGGCGGTGGCGGCCAGTGATCTGGCGGCCATGGGCGCAACACCCCTCGCATTCACCCTTGCCCTGACCTTGCCGACGGTTACATCCGATTGGCTGGAAGCCTATGCCCGTGGTTTGAACCTGATGGCTCAAACCTGCGGCCTGCGCCTGATTGGCGGCGACACTACGCGCGGGCCGTTATGCCTGACCCTTACCGTGTTTGGGCGTGTGCCCACGGGCCTGGCCCTGACCCGCAGCGGTGCCCGCCCGGGTGACCTGCTCTGTGTGGGCGGCGAATTGGGCAATGCGGCGGGGGCGTTACCGCTGGTGTTGGGGCAGCGCAGCGCGCAACCCGTTATCAGGGAACCATTGCTGGCGCATTACTGGTCGCCGCAACCGCAGCTGGCGCTGGGTCAGGCACTGCGTGGCAAGGCCACCTCGGCACTGGATATCTCTGATGGTCTGCTTGCCGACTGTGGTCATATTGCCCTGGCCTCGAAGGTGGGGCTGGAGATTGAGCTTGATCGAGTGCCCATCTCACTGGCGCTGGAGGAGTTTTTGGGCGCTGGCAATGCACAGCAGGCTGCGTTGAGCGGCGGTGACGATTATGTGCTGGCGTTTACCTTGCCTGCGCTTGAACTGCCGACGCTGTTGGCGGATGGTTGGCCGATCCATGTGATTGGCCGCGTGGTGGAAGGGCAAGGCGTTGCTTTACTCGATGAACACGGCCAGGACATCACCCCAGCGGTGCGTGGTTATCAGCATTTTGGCGCGTAATGTGGGCAAATGGGCTTTTTGTGGGAGCGGGCTTGCTCGCGATGCAGGCGACCCGATGGTTCTGGCAGACTGCGGTGATGCCATCGCGAGCAAGCCCGCTGCCACATCATTAGTCATCTGTGTTCGCCGACGAAGTATCAAACTTTTAGATCTTTATCCACGGTAATTCAGCCTAAGCGTCTGTAGGAACCTCCTGTTACAATGTCGCCTCTGCGAATCTCCAGTACTCACACTGATCAGGAGCACACGGTGCCCGTCGTTTTCGTTGCCGCTTGCAAGTTGCCCACCCCCTTTGCCGAATTCACCATGCATGGCTTTCTTGAGACAGCCACGGGTCGTGAACACGTTGTGCTCAGTTTGGGCGACGTGACTGATGGTGCTCCGGTTCTGGGGCGGGTGCATTCCGAATGCCTGACTGGCGATGCCCTGTTCAGCCAGCGTTGTGACTGCGGCTCGCAGCTCGAAGCCGCCTTGCAGGCCATCGCCCGCGAAGGTCGTGGGGTATTGCTGTACCTGCGTCAGGAAGGTCGTGGTATCGGTTTGCTGAACAAAATCCGCGCCTACGAACTGCAAGATGGCGGCGCCGACACCGTTGAAGCCAACGAGCGTCTGGGCTTTGCTGCCGATCAGCGTGACTACGCCATCTGCCTGCCGATGCTCGAGCATGTGGGCGTGCATTCGTTGCGCCTGATGACCAACAATCCGCGCAAGGTCAAAGCCTTGACCGATATGGGCATCACCGTCGCCGAGCGTGTGCCGCTGCACACCGGGCACAACCCGCACAACAAACTGTACCTGGCGACCAAAGCCAACAAGCTTGGGCACATGATGGGCAACCAACACCAAAACGAGGCTGACCCGGCATGACCCGTGGCCAGCGTCGTCGGCGCCTGAGTTTCAGCTGGTGGCAACAACTGCTGCTGACCCTGCTGCCGCTGGTGCTGGTGTGCTGGTTTTTCGGCAAGGCCGAGCCGTTGCTGCCGGAACTGGCCATGCCGTTGTTTATCGCGGGCGTGGCCTCGATGTTCGTCACCCTGCGTACATTCGGGCCCTATAAGCATGGCCTGATCAACCTGCAAAAAGCCCTCGACACCGCGCAAGAACCTGCAGCCTGGGATGAGCTGGCGCGTGCGCGCAGCCGTGCCTTGCTGGCGGCAGGCTTGCCCACCTGGATTGCCACCCTGGCGGTGTTTGTCGGGCTTGAAGGCGTACCGTTATTGCTGCTGGTGCTGTCAACGCTGGTGCTGTTTTACCTCTACCGCATTCCTCGCCAGGTCGGCTGATGCGCGCCTGGCTGGCGGCATTACTGCTGACCGTCAGCACTCCTTCACTGGCTGCCTCTCGCGTAGTCAGTCTGTCTCCGGCCTTATCCGAAATGGTGGTTGAACTGGGCGCCGCCGATTTACTGGTGGGGCGTCTGGACGCGGGCGAGCCGTTACCGGAGCTGGCTGGGGTGCCCTCCGTGGGCCGCTACGGGCAATTGGACATGGAGCGCTTGCTCAGCCTGCAACCCGACCTGTTGTTGCTCTGGCCAGGCAGTGTGGGTGTTGCACAGCGCGAACAGCTGCGGCGTCTGAATATCCCTACCTATATTGGCGAACCGCACAGCCTTGATCAGCTGGCCGATCAGGTTGAAGGGCTGGCCGTTGCCCTGGATCGCCCGCAGCGTGGGCATAAACTGGCGGCCCAGTTGCGTCAGCGTCTGGCCGGGCTGCGTGACCGGTATCGGCGGGACAAGCCGCTGCGGGTGTTTTATCAGGTGTGGGATCAGCCGCTGTACACCATCGGTGGCGGGCAAATCATCAGCGATGCGCTGGCGGTGTGCGGGGCGAGCAATGTGTTTGACGACCTCAAGCTGCCTGCGCCGCAGGTTGGTATCGAGTCCGTGTTGCAGCGTAATCCTGAAGTGATTATCGCTGGCACCCAGGCGCAGTTGGATGCGTGGAAAGCCTGGCCGCAGATCGATGCGGTCAAGCATGGGCGTTTGCTGCTATTGGCCGACAAGGGGCTGGAGCGCCCGAGCGGGCAGATGCTGGAAGCAACGGCCAGGCTGTGTGAGCAATTACGTGACTGACTGATTACCTGTGGGAGCGGGCTTGCTCGCGATTCAGGCAACGCGGTGTATCAGGTCGACCGAGTTGATGCCATCGCGAGCAAGCCCGCACCCACAGGTTCAGTGTGGTTTTAGATACTTGGAGTCCAGGTGATGGCCAACTGCAAGCTGCGCCGTTCTTCGCGGTAGCCGTAGTAGTTGCCGTCATAGCTGTAGAGTGCGCGGGTGAAGCTCTTGTCCAGCAGGTTGTCGACCTTCACATCGAGCCGCACTTCTGAACTGGCCTGCCAGTTGCCGCGCAAGCCCAGCAAGCCATAACCGCCAATGGGCTGCTTGTTGTCGTCATCGTTGAAACTGCTGCTCACCGCTTGCCAACTGGCGCCGACACCCAGCTTGTCGAATTGCCGGTCCAGATCCAGGCTCAACGTCCTGCGAGCGCGGCGGCTCAGGGTGTGGCCGGTGTCGCGATCACGCGGGTCGATAATCGCAATACCCAGGCTGCTCTGCCAGCCGAACCACTCTTGCTGCAAAGCGCTTTCAAAACCGGTTATTTGGGCTGCGCCGATGTTCTGCTGGATAAAGTCGGCATCGGCCACAATTGCGTCGCGAATATCGGTGCGGTACAGCGAAGTTTCCAGGCGACTGGTTTCGCTTAACTGGCTGCGCCATTGCAGCTCGTAGCTCTTTGAGTGCTCAGGCTTGAGGTTCGGGTTGCCGAACTGTGGGTAGTACAGGTCATTGAACGTAGGCGCCCGAAACCCCTCGCTGTAAGACAGCAACACATCGTTATCGGCGTTCAGCGGCACGCTCAGGCTGGCGCTCCAGCTGTTGTGGCTGCCGAACTGCTGGTTCTGGTCGTGGCGCAGGCCCAGTTCGGTGGAAAAATAATCACCATGAAAGCGCTGCTGAATAAACACAGCGCGGTTCCAGCGGCTGTCTTCGTCAAACATGGTGTTGCTGCGCACGCGGTCTTCATAGGCATCGGCGCCGAGGATCAGGCTGTTCCTGTCGTCCAGGGTCAGGTTGTTTTGCCAGTTCAGCGAGTCGCGATAAGTATTGAAGCTGTAGATTTCGGGGCTTAGCTTGTCCCGGGTTTTTTCACGGTTCTCGCTGTGGCCCAGTTCCAGGCGCGAATTCCAGCGCTCGCTCAGTTGGGCATCGATAAAGCTGCCTACGCTGCTGATGTCAAAGTCGCTGTATAGCTGCTGGCCACTGACGGTCATGGTGGTCGGGTCCCAGCGACCAAATGAGTTGTCGAGTTCGGTCTTGCCGAGGTTTTTCATCGCTGTCAGGCCGACTTCAAGCTCTTCGCTCAGGTAGTGGCTCAGGTTCAGGCTCAGCGACTTGTTGCGATAGGCGTCATGGTCATTGTCACTAGGGAAGGACTCGTGGGTACGGTTGATCCCTGCTGTTTCTTCCAGACTGCCGCTGAGGTTGTAGCGCGTTTGCCCATCGCCACCGGATACGCCGAGGCTGTTCTGCGAGCTGCCATAACTGCCTATCGCAGTGTGAAGCCGCAACTGCGGGGTGCTGTCGGCGCCACGGCGGGTGAAAATCTGAATCACGCCACCAATCGCATCGCTGCCGTAGATCACCGAGCGCGAACCGCGCAGCACTTCTACACGCTCGATCTGATCGATATTGAGGTACTGCAGGTTGCTGTCGGCGGAGGTGGCATTGGCCATGCGCTGGCCGTCGACCAGCACCAGGCTTTGCGCCGACTTGGTGCCGCGAATATAAATCCCCGGCAAACCGCCGCGTCCGCCGCTGCTGGCCACTTGCACGCCTGGCACCCGGCCGAGCAGGTCGGTCAGGCTGGAGGGTTGCAGGCGGTCGATATCTTCGCGGGTGAACACACTGTTGGCGCTGCTGCTGTCGGAGCGCGCTTCAACCTGGCGGTTGCCGGTGATCAGGGTTTGCGGGAGTTTGAGTGCGTCTTCGCGCTCAGCGGCATTGGCCAGCACCGGGCTGGCGAGGATTAAAGCCAGACGAAGGTGTTTCATGGTTTCTCAATTCTGTGGGAGCGGGCTTGCTCGCGATTGTATCAGCGCCGTCTGGCAGGCAGACCGAACCGCCTGCATCGCGGGCAAGCCCGCTCCCACAGTAAATAAAGCCAAAGCGTTACAGCCCTAGCAACGCCATGCGCTGGCGCACTGAGGCTTCGATGCCGGCGGCATCCAGGCCGCACTCGGCCAGCATCTGGCTCGGTTTGGCATGTTCGACGTACACATCCGGCAGACCCAGGTGCAGCACCGACTTGAGCACGTTTTCACGGGCCAGGAACTCGCTGATACCTGCACCTGCGCCGCCCATGATGGCGTTTTCTTCTATGGTCACCAGCAGCTCATGGCTGGCCGCCATTTCGCGAACCAGCGCTTCATCCATTGGCTTGACGAAACGCATGTCGACCACGGTGGCATCGATTTTTTCTGCCACTTGCAGGGCTTCTGCCAGTTGCACGCCGAATACCAGCATGGCGACTTTCGAGCCCTGGCGACGAATTACGCCCTTGCCGATTTCCAGTGGTTCCAGGGTTTTTTCGATCGCTGCGTTCGGGCCAGTGCCACGGGGGTAGCGCACTGCCGCCGGGCCGTTGTACAGGTGGCCGGTGGTGAGCATTTTGCGCAGTTCGTTCTCATCGCTCGGGGTCATGATCAGCATGCCCGGAATGCAGCGCAGGAACGACAGATCGAAGCTGCCAGCGTGGGTCGGACCGTCTTCGCCCACCAGACCGGCACGGTCGATGGCGAATAGCACGTCCAGGTTCTGCACCGCAACGTCATGCACCAGTTGGTCGTAACCGCGTTGCAGGAACGTCGAGTAAATAGCCACCACCGGCTTGGAACCTTCGCAGGCCATACCGGCGGCAAAGGTCACAGCGTGTTGCTCGGCAATCGCTACATCGAAGTAGCGCTTGGGGAAGCGTTCGCTGAAAGCGATCAGGTCCGAACCTTCTTTCATCGCCGGGGTGATGCCCACCAGACGCTCATCGGCAGCCGCCATGTCACACAGCCATTCGCCAAACACCGCCGAGTACTTCGGCCCGCTGGCCTTTTTCGGCGCCGCTTTCGGGGCATCCAGTGGCTCAAGCTTGGTGATCGCGTGGTAGCCGATCGGGTCGGCTTCGGCCGGGGCGAAGCCCTTGCCTTTTTTGGTGACGATATGCAGGAACTGCGGGCCCTTGAGGTCGCGCATATTGCGCAACGTCGCGATCAGGGTCGGCAGGTCGTGGCCATCGATCGGGCCGATATAATTCCAGCCCAGCTCTTCGAACAGGGTGCCGGGTACCAGCATGCCCTTGGCGTACTCTTCGGTACGGCGGGCAATTTCCCAGGCGCCGGGCAAACGCGACAGCACTTTTTTGCTGCCTTCGCGCATGCTGGCGTAGGTGCGGCTGGAGAGGATCTTGGCCAGGTAATTGGACAAGCCACCGACATTGCGCGAAATCGACATGTCGTTGTCGTTGAGGATCACCAACATGTTGGCATCCACTTCCGGGGCGTGGTTCAGGGCTTCAAAGGCCATACCGGCTGTCAGTGCGCCGTCACCGATAACGGCGATGGCCTTGCGCTCGCTGTTTTGCAGGCGGGCGGCAATGGCCATGCCCAGCGCCGCGCTGATCGAGGTGCTGGAGTGGCCGACGCCAAAGGTGTCGTACTCGCTCTCGGCGCGACGCGGGAAAGCGGCAACGCCGTCCTTCTGGCGCAAGGTCGCCATCTGCTCGCGACGGCCGGTGAGGATTTTGTGCGGATACGCCTGATGGCCCACATCCCACACCAGCCGGTCATCCGGAGTGTCGAATACGTAGTGCAGCGCAATGGTCAGCTCAATGACGCCCAGGCCGGCACCGAAATGCCCACCCGTCTGGCCGACGGTATAGAGCAATTCCAGGCGCAACTCATCGGCCAGGGTTTCCAGCTCGGCTTCGGCCAGGCGGCGCAGGCCCGCAGGCGTGCCTGCCCGGTCGAGCAGGGGCGTAGTCGGACGGTTGCGGGGAATCTCTTGAAACGTCGTTGGCATCAGGCGAATCGTTATAGGTATAAGAAGAGGCGGCAGTTTACCTTATGGAACGTAAGCTGCCCACGCAGTCTGCCATTCGTTAGTAAGACCTTGGCACTAGAGCTGTCAGAAAACATTACGGGAATGCCGCTTTTAGTGGCGACGTTCCACGATATATCGTGCCAGTTCACGTAGCGGTTCGGCGGCTGCATCAAAATGTCGCAGGGCGTTGAGCGCCTGGTCGCGCAGCTCCAGCGCATAGCCCTTGGCCTGCTCCAGGCCCATCAGTGCCGGGTAGGTCGGTTTGTCCCGGGCAATATCGGCGCCCTGGCGTTTGCCCAGGGTCGCGGTATCACTTTCAACATCCAGAATGTCGTCCTGCACCTGAAACGCCAGGCCAATGGCCCGTGCATAAACGTTCAAGGCGTGCAGGTTGTCTTCGTTTGCATTGCCGCTGGCCAGGGCGCCCAGTTGCACGCTGGCTTCGATCAGTGCACCGGTTTTGTGCCGGTGCATGTACTCCAGTGCGGTCTGGTCGAGCTTGAGCCCCACCGAGCCGAGGTCGATCGCTTGCCCGCCGACCATACCTGCCGGGCCTGCGGCAAAGGCCAGGGCGGTGACCATGCGCAAGCGCGTGTCAGCGTCCAGGGTGGTCAGGCGCGGGTCGAGCAGGGCGCTGAACGCCAGGCTCTGCAGGCCGTCACCGGCCAGAATGGCGCAGGCTTCGTCGAAGGCTTTATGGGTGGTCGGCTGGCCGCGGCGCAGATCGTCATCGTCCATGGCGGGCAAATCATCATGCACCAGCGAATAGGCGTGGATCAGTTCCACGGCACAGGCCGCACCATTGGCTTGTTCCGGTGCGCTGCCGAGGGCTTCGCAGGCGGCATAGGCCAGCAGCGGGCGAACCCGTTTGCCGCCATTCATGACGCTGTAGCGCATGGCTTCATAAAGACGGGCCAGCTCGGGGGCCGGCGCGACAAACAGAAGTTCAAGCGCCGCATTGACGCGGGCCTGGCTGCTGATCTGGTAAGCATCAATCATTCGGACTGTTCCGCATCAAAAGGCTCTTGTGCCAGTTCGCCATCGCGCTCAAGCAGGATCTGCACTTTCTGCTCGGCCTGGGCCAGTGCGCCCTGGCAATCGCGGGTCAGGCGGATGCCTTGTTCGAAGGCAGTCAGCGAGTCTTCCAGCGACAGCTCGCCATTTTCCAGACGCTCGACCAGTGTTTGCAGGTCAGCGAGCGACTGTTCGAAATCCGGGGAAGCTTTTTTGCGGGCCATGGCGGCATTCTCGGTAGGCGTTAAAACCGGCTGACACTAGCAGACAGCGGGTTTTGGGGCAAATCGAGGGTGGTGTTGGGCAGGTGGAACGATCCACACAAATGACGCGCCTGCTTGTCTCAGGCGCGTGCAGCTTAGTGCATCACCAGATCGTCCAGCGTTTTGTCGACATACGCCCTGGCCAGCTCCACCAGGTGGGCTACCGACAACACCAGATCGCGCTGCATCCCGCTCAAACCATTCCCCGCCTCACTCGCCGAGGCGCCCGCGCAGCGCAACAAGTCTGACGCTTGGGCCAAAGCCGCTTCTGAATTGACACTGGCGGGTATGGCAAATATGGCCGTGCCCATGGGACGAGCTGGCTTATGGTCTTGCAGGTAGTAATCAAGCGCACGAGCGGCGGCGGCACGGTCCAGCGACTGTGAATCGCACTGAGCAGCTTCTTGCAGGATAAAAGAGGGTGGGTCAGGGGTGATCTTTTTCATGGCGTAACTCCGGATTCAATCAATAGGAGCTATCACCTGTCGCGACTAAGCGAGAGGGTGGCAGCCGTACGCAGGTTAGTCGACCGGTGAATCCGGAACCCGGCGCGCCACAAGGGCGCCCTGCGCACGGCCACCATAAAACGCAGGCCGTAAAAAAGCGCCTCGCGGAGGTGGCGCCTTGCGCCGGATTACAGATCGGGCGACTAAACCCGACCGCTGATTTTGCAGCGATGGGCCGAGACTATTCCCCGATTTTGGCAGGCGCAAGCGAACGGGATTTTCTCGGAAGTTTCACTGGAATGAAAGCGAATCGTCGTACGAAAAGGCCGAATTTAAAGGCTTATGTTGTGTGGCCTGCCTGCTGTCGAGCAGGTAAATCCCTCACTGCAAATGGCCACGAGAGAACTCCACATGAGCGAGACACTGCCAGCTTGAGCGCCCCGCCCGAGGGCTACGGCGACTGGTTGACTGACCTTAAAGGCCGTATCCACGGCGCCCAGCAGCGCGCCACCCTGGCCGTTAACCGTGAACTGGTGTTGCTGTATTGGCAGATCGGCCACGATATCTTGACCCGCCAGTCCCGGCAGGGCTGGGGCACAAAAGTCATTGAGCGGCTGGCGCAAGACTTGCGCGCAGCCTTCCCGGATATGAAAGGCTTCTCGCCACGCAACCTCAAATACATGCGTGCCTTTGCCGAGGCCTGGCCGGATCCGGCAATTGTGCAAGAGGTGCTTGCACAATTGCCCTGGTACCACCAATTGGCGTTACTGGATAAACTCCCCGGCCCTGAAACCCGCCGCTGGTATGCCGCCAAGGCCATCGAGCACAACTGGTCGCGTAATGTTCTGGTCATGCAAATCCAGAGTCGTTTACTGGAGCGCAGCGGCAAGGCCGTGAGCAATTTTGAAAACTTCTTGCCCAAGCCACAGTCCGACCTGGCCCGCGAGTCGCTGAAAGATCCCTACCGTTTCGACTTCCTTGGCCTGAGCGCTGATGCGCATGAGCGCGAAATCGAAAGAGCCCTGGTCAACCATGTCACCGAGTTTCTGCTGGAGCTGGGCGCAGGCTTTGCCTTTGTCGGCAAACAAGTGCTGCTGAATGTGGGGGGTGATGAGTTTTTCATCGATCTGCTGTTCTATCACCTCAAGCTGCGCTGCTATGTAGTGGTCGAACTCAAGGGCGGTAAATTCAAGCCGGAGCACCTTGGGCAGTTGGGTTTTTACCTGTCCGCCGTGGATGGGCAGGTCAAGCACCCACAAGACAGCCCTACCATCGGCCTGCTGCTGTGCGCCAGCAAGAACAAGGTGGTGGCCGAGTACGCCTTGCGTGATAACAGCCGGCCCATCGGAGTGGCCGAATACCAGTTGGTAGAGTCCCTGCCGGCAGAGTTGCAAACCAGTTTGCCGAGTATCGAGCAGATTGAGCGTGAGCTGGCAGGTGATGGTGTAGCGATGGAGGATGACAGCCCTGGGTGACTTTCTTGCAGGCATTAAAAAGCCGGCTTGTGGCCGGCTTCTCGGGGGCGGGTTTGGTTTATTTTTGGTAAGCCGTACTCGCCTTCAATCGGGACATTCAGCACATCAAGGCTGAGTGTGGGGCGTGGCGGCTCTTTGCTGCCAGACCCTGCATTGCAGCTCGCGTCTAAGTGAGGGCGATGCACAAGTGCGGCGCATGATACTGGGGTTTAAGCATTTTTCCCATAGCCAGGCCTGCTCTCAACACGACTCTTCCAGTTTGTAAGGCACTGGCGGGCGTCGGTGGTTGAGCGTGGACCACCAGAATACCCAGCCCAGGATGCGTATTTGCTGTGCATGCACTTCGGCAGCGTTGAGCAGTTCGTCGGGGTATTCCAGCGGATTTTGGCTGCGCAGGCGCAGGCCGTTGTTGGGCAGGCGATAGAGGTATTTGATGCGCAGCATGCCGTCCTGTTCGAGGGCGTAGATTTCACCATCGACGATCTGGGTCAGGCTGCGGTCGATGGCGACAGTGGAGCCGTCCTGGATTCTGTGGGCCATGCTGTTGCCGATCATGGGCGCACAAATGGCCTGGTCGGGGCTCACGTCCAGGGTCTGCAGCACCGCGCCGCTCAGACGCACGGTGCAGTCAGGGATTTTGACTACCTGGGTTTTTCCGGAACCATCGGGGTGCAAGGCTTCGTTGTAGAAGGGCAGATCAACATCGTGGGAGGTAGCCGGTTTATGCTGCCCCGGCGTTTGTGCAGGCGGTGTATCGTCGTTGCTAGTGGCCAGGCCCGGGTGTTTGATTCCTTCACCCGTTCGCAACCAGCGGCTGTTGACGCACAACAGCTCGGCAATTTCGTCCAGGCGAGCCATAGGGATGCCCCGTTTGAACCAGTTGTTGACGTGCTGCGGCGTAACGCGGCGATTGGCTGCGAAGTCCGAAGCGGTTAAGTGGCACTCCCGCAGGAGGGCTTTCAGGCGATCACCGGATGTATTCATGAATACAGAGTCTACGGGCAAGGCTGGCCCGTTTAAATAAACTAAGCGTTCAAAAAAAAGCGATAAAACCAGATAAATCTTATGCTTACAGAGAATTTTCCTACGCATATAAGATGGACATTTTAAATGCCGTAAACAGGCTGTGTTTTTACGTTTATGCAGGCATAAAAAAACCCCGGCGAACCGGGGTTTTTTTAACAGGTTACTTAGCCTTTGTAGGCGGCAACCGATTTGGTGATCTCGGCACGGGCGGCTTCTGCGTCGCCCCAACCTTCGATTTTCACCCATTTGCCTTTTTCGAGATCTTTGTAGTTCTCGAAGAAGTGCTGGATCTGCTGGATCAGCAGAGGTGGCAGGTCGGTGTACTCTTTCACGTCA
>Ga0302347_1000688_pt1 | contig 49008 bp, 46 predicted proteins | sample PhyWR1_FD_202178 | JGI IMG/M metagenome (GOLD analysis project Ga0302347, IMG submission 202178) | Leaf surface microbial communities from wheat plants in UC Gill Tract Community Farm, Albany, California, United States - DLSL W.R1 (v2)... | ecosystem: Host-associated > Plants > Phyllosphere >... | reverse complement strand
GGTTTCGAATCAACCCTGGACGGCGGTCCTGCGGCCCGCATCGCAGCCTCGTGCCTCGACAGCGACTACAACAATTGCAGCGTTTTAGCGTCGTATGTAAATCTCTCAACAAACGTCTGACAGCCGGGCTGGCGCTGTGCCTGCCGAGCAGCAACACTCAACAAACAGATTTATCAGAGGAATCCTCCATGCAATGGAAAAAAGGCCGCCGTAGCGACAACGTTGAAGACGTGCGCGATCAAAGTACCGGTGGCGGTGGAGGAATGCGCATCGGCGGCGGTAAAGGCTTGAGCCTGATGGCGGTGGTGGTGATTGTCGGGATTGGCCTGCTCACCGGTCAGGACCCTTTGCAGATCCTCGGCCAGCTCAGCGGCCAACTGACGGAGCAGTCGTCACCTCAGGTGACGCAGCAAGCAGGTCATGCGCCGCCTGCCAATGATCAGCAAGCAGACTTTGTACGGGCGATTCTGGGCGACACCGAAGACACTTGGCGCCAGGTGTTTCAACAGTCAGGTCGTACTTATAAAGACCCGACGCTGGTGTTGTTTCGCGGCCAGGTCAGTTCGGCCTGCGGCTTTGCCACGGCGGCCAGCGGGCCGTTTTATTGCCCGGCTGACCAGAAGGTTTACCTGGACATGAGTTTCTTCCAGGAGATGGCCCAACGCTTCAAGGCCGCCGGGGATTTTGCCCAGGCGTATGTGATCGCCCATGAAGTGGGGCATCACGTGCAAACGCTGTTGGGGGTTTCGTCAAAAATGCAGATGGCCCGCCAGCAAGGCAAGCGCATGGAGGGTGACGGCGGTTTACTGGTACGTCAGGAACTGCAAGCTGACTGCCTGGCCGGGGTGTGGGCCAACCTTGCGCAAAAACGTCACGACTGGCTGGAACCCGGCGACATTGAGTCCGCTCTAAATGCCGCCACCGCCATTGGTGATGACCGTTTACAACAGCAGTCACAAGGGCGCGTAATGCCCGACTCATTCACCCATGGCACTTCTGCGCAACGCGTGAGGTGGTTCAAGACCGGTTTTGCCAACGGTGATATTAATCAGTGCGACACCTTTTCGGCAGCGAGGCTTTAAATGGCAAAACGGTTGATGGCAGTCGTCGGTCTGGTGCTCGCGTGTTCTTCGGCGATGGCCGCAGAACACGGGGTCAAAGTGTTAAGCCCCGATCAGATGAAGATCGGCACGAGCGAGCTGAATATCGGGCTCAGTCAAAACTGGAATCAACCGTTGCCCGCTGTGCAGCGGGCGCTGATTGTGATCCATGGTCGCTTGCGCAATGCGCAAACCTATCTGGAGAGTGGCGAAAAAGCCGCGACGCAAGCCGGGCAGTTATCCACAACCCTGGTGATTGCGCCGCAGTTTCTCAATGAAAGTGATGGCACACGCCACACGTTGCCCAACGATGTACTGCGCTGGCACGCCAATGACTGGATGGCCGGCGAGCCTGCGATCAGCCCAACACCCTTGAGTTCGTACGCGGCCATAGACCAGATCCTGCAACGCTTGGGCGACCGCAAGTTGTTCCCCCATTTGCGTGAAGTGGTCATCGCCGGGCATTCGGGCGGAGCACAAGTGGCGCAGCGCTATGCCCTGACCACCCAGGCGGACAAAGCCCTGGAGGCCGAAGGCATCAAGGTGCGTTACGTGATTGCCAACCCGTCGTCCTACGCCTATTTCGACAAACAGCGCCCGGTGTCCAACTTTGATCCGGCCACCTGCCCCGGTTTCAATACCTGGAAATACGGGCTGAAAGACTTGCCCGCCTATGTGGCCGGGCAAAAGCACCACACGCTTGAGCAAAACTATGTGAGCCGCGACATTACCTATTTGCTCGGAGCCAAAGACACCGACCCCAACCACCCGGCGCTGGACAAAAGCTGCGAAGCCGAAGCCCAGGGCGCGTATCGCTTGATACGCGGGCACAACTACTTTGACTACCTGACCCAGCGCCATCCGCAGGGGCTCAACCAACGCTTGGTTGAAGTGCCGGGGGTTGGCCACAACGGCGATGAAATGTTCACCTCGCCAGAAGGGCAAAAGGCGCTGTTCGCGAGGCAAGCTCGCTCCTACAGGCGGGGAGTCAATTCAGCAGTTGATGAAGTTCGGCGCAGTCTTTGGCGTGCCAGTCGGTCAGTTCGGGCCACGGATTGTCCGGGACGTTGACCAATACCGTTTTGCTCCCGGCCGCACGGCCGCATGCCAGGTCAAAACGGTAGTCGCCCACCATCACCATGTCCGACGGCGCAACAGCCCAGGCTTGCGCCAACTGCAGTAGGCCATCGGGGTCGGGTTTGTGCGCGGCGTTCTCGCGCCCCAATACGTCCTGCGGCGCAAAGCACTGATCCAGACCAATCGCCTTGAGGGTGATGTGCGCCAGCTCTTGAGCGTTACGCGTCAACACGCCCAGGCGGTAACCACGGGCAGCCAGGTCGCGCACCAGCTCGATTGCGCCCGGCGCTGGCGTGGAAGCCAATGCCAGTTCGCGCTCATGCTCCAGCAACCAGGCATGCTTGGCGGCCGCTTCGTCAGCGGGCAAGCCGTTGAGTTGGGTCAGGATGTCGTCTTCGGGCGGGATGCCCAATGCCTGACGAATCGCCGCAAAGTCATGCACGGCGAGGGTCAGGGTGCCGTCCATGTCGAACACCCAATGCTTGATGTCCTTGAGTGTCATGCCCAGTCCTTGCGGTGGCGGATCAGGCCTTCCTGCGTCACCGAGGCGACCAGTTTACCCGCGCGGTTGTAGACACTGCCGCGCGAGAACCCGCGCGAGTTACCCGCCCACGGGCTGTCCATGGCGTAGAGCAACCAGTCATCCATGCGCAGCTCGCCGTGGAACCACAGCGCGTGGTCGAGGCTGGCCACTTGCATGTCGCGTTGCCACACGCCTTTGCCATGGGGCAGCAGCGAGGTGGTCAGCAAGCCGAAGTCCGAGGCGTAGGCCAGCAGGTATTTATGCAGAGCCAGGTTGTCGGGCAAGGTGCCGTCGGCGCGAAACCACACGTATTTGATCGGGTCGCTGACCTGGGGGTTGAACGGGTCTTCACCCACCACCGGGCGGAACTCGATGGGCTTGGCACACAGCAGTTTTTCACGCATTGATTCAGGGATCAGGTCCGCGCGCTGGCGAATCATCTCAAGCTCGGATGGCAGGTTTTCCGGCCCCACCACGTCGGGCATCGGGTTTTGATGTTCAAAGCCGTTCTCATCGTATTGAAACGACGCGCTGCTGGTGAAGATCGGTTGGCCCTTCTGGATGGCTGTCACCCGGCGGGTGCTGAAGCTGCCGCCATCACGCACCCGGTCAACCTGGTACACCACCGGCAAACTGGCATCGCCGGGGCGCAAAAAATAGCCGTGCAATGAGTGCACGTGCCGAGCGTCTTCTACGGTCTGGCTCATGGCCGACAACGATTGCCCCAGCACCTGACCGCCGAACAGCTGGCGAAAGCCCAAGTCCTGGCTGCTACCGCGAAAGAGGTTCTCTTCAATCGGTTCCAGGGTCAACAAGTTGACCAGATCATCCAATACTTGGCTCATTAAGACTCTCCTCACACAGAGCAATACCGTCGTAATCTTCGCTACGTCGGCCAACAAAAAATTTCGGCTCAGGCCTCAGCCCGTCTAACCGTGCAACGTTTCCAGCCACTGTGCCCGTGAAATGCGATACAGCACATGCGGCCTTAGTGGATGACCTTCAACCAGCTTGGGATGTTCAAAGTCGCCGTCCAGGTCACGCTGCATGCCGATGGCCTGCATGACCTTTTGCGATGGCAAGTTGGGCTCGCTGGTGAACGACACCACTTGATCCAGCGCCAGCCGATCAAAGGCGCAGCGCAACACCGCCCAGGCCGCCTCGCTGGCGTAGCCCAACCCCCAATGTTCAGGCGCCAGTCGCCAGCCTATTTCAACGGCCGGGGTGAATGCAGCGGCAAAACTGACATTTAACAGCCCGGTGCAGCCAATAAAGGCGCCGGTGTCTTTACGCTCCAATGCCCACATACCGTAGCCGTATTCGGCAAAGTGACCGCGAAAACGGCCAATCAGGGCTGCGCTTTCAAGGCGACTCAGGGCCGCCGGGAAGTACCGCATCACCTGCGGGTCAGCGCACAGGGCAGCGAACTCTGGCAAGTCAGTGTCACGCCAGGGGCGCAGGCGCAAACGCGGACTTTCCAGCTCTTTGATCTGCTCCATCAGGCCTCTCCAGTGGTTACCGGGCTTTGCACATGCCCAGCAGTGTACAGCGCTGTTAATATCCAGCGCTCGTTCCGACGTGAAATCCTTATGCCCGTACCGCTCATCTACCACGAAGACTACAGCCCGGAGTTTCCCGCGGAGCATCGCTTCCCGATGGACAAGTTCCGCCTGCTGCACGATCACCTGATCGACACCGGGCTGACCCGCGATGCCGATTTGCTGCGCCCCGAGCTGTGCCCTGTGGATATCCTCGCGCTGGCCCATGACCGCGCCTATATCGAGCGCTACATGGCCGGCGAACTGGCCCGTGAAGATCAACGCCGCCTGGGTTTGCCCTGGAGTGAAGCCCTGGCGCGGCGAACCATTCGCGCCGTGGGCGGCTCACTGCTGGCCGCCGAACAGGCCCTTGAACACGGGCTGGCCTGCCACTTGGCCGGAGGCACCCACCACGCCCACTACGATCACCCGGCGGGCTTTTGCATCTTCAATGACCTGGCGGTGATCAGCCATTACTTGCTGGAAAGCGGCCGGGTGAACCGCGTGCTGATCTTCGACTGTGACGTGCATCAGGGCGATGGTACGGCGCGGATTCTTGAACATACGCCCGAAGCCATTACCGTTTCCCTGCACTGTGAAAAGAATTTTCCGGCTCGCAAGGCGCAAAGCGACTGGGACATCGGCCTGCCCATGGGCATGGGCGACACCGAGTATTTGCAGGTGGTCGACGAGGCGCTCAATTACCTGTTGCCGCTGTATCAGCCGGACCTGGTGTTGTACGACGCTGGCGTGGATGTGCATAAAGACGATGCCTTGGGCTATTTGAAGCTGACCGATGAAGGCGTCGCGGCACGGGATGAAAGCGTGATGCGCCATTGCCTGGGCCGGGATATTCCGGTGATGGGCGTGATTGGCGGCGGCTACAGCAAAGACCGCAAAGCGCTGGCGCGGCGGCACGGGATCTTGCACCACAGTGCGCAGAAGGTCTGGTTGTCATCAGGCGGTCATTAAGCTGTGGGTCTTTTACCCACAATGCCTGTGGAACTGCCTGTGGATAACCTGAGTGAAAGCCCTTGCAGGCCACGGTGCGTATGGCCTGCAGAAAGCTGTACGTTTTTCGTACAGCCCTTGCCTGTGTAGGAGCGAGCTTGCCTCGCGATCTTTAAAAAGATCAAAAGATCGCGAGGCAAGCTCGCTCCTACACAGGGTATTGGGTGTTCCTCAGGTAGAATGCCCGGCTTATTTCGCCGATTTGCAGCCTTGCCATGACTGAACCCACGTCCTCCCCTTCCCCGCACGTCGCCATTATTGGCGGTGGCCCCGCCGGTTTGATGGCTGCCGAAGTGTTGAGCCAGGCGGGCGTGCAGGTTGATCTGTTTGACGGCATGCCGTCGGTCGGCCGCAAGTTTTTGCTCGCAGGTGTCGGCGGCATGAACATCACCCATTCCGAACCTTACCCGGCGTTTTTGTCGCGTTATGCCGAGCGGGCGCCGCACATGGCGCCGTTGCTACGGGCGTTTGATGCCGACGCCTTGTGCCAGTGGATCCACGACCTGGGCATCGAAACCTTTGTCGGCAGTTCGGGCCGGGTGTTCCCCACCGACATGAAAGCCGCGCCGCTGCTGCGCGCCTGGCTCAAGCGCCTGCGCGAATCCGGCGTAGTTATCCACACCCGCCACCGCTGGCTGGGCTGGCAAGCCGACGGCCAGTTGCGCATCGACAGCCCCGAGGGCGAAAAACAACTCAAGCCGGATGCCGTGGTATTGGCCTTGGGCGGCGGCAGTTGGGCGCGGCTGGGCTCTGATGGCGCGTGGATGCCGCTGCTGGCAGAGCGCGGCGTCGAGCTGGCGGCCTTGCAGCCGAGCAATTGCGGGTTTGATGTGGCGGGCTGGAGCGAGGTGCTGCGTAGCAAGTTCGCCGGGGCGCCCTTGAAGAACATCGCCATTGCCCTGGAGCACAGCGCACCACGCTTGGGTGAATGCGTGATCACCGCCAGCGGCATCGAAGGCAGTTTGATTTATGCCTGGTCTGCGCCGATTCGTGAGGCCATCAACCAGCATGGCGCTGCAACGATTCTGATCGATCTGTTGCCCAACAAGCCTGTGGATAAAATCGCTGCGGCCTTGGCCAAGCCGCGCGGCTCACGCTCAATGAGCAAGCATTTGCACAGCCAGTTGGGTCTGGACGGAGTAAAAGCAGCGCTGTTGCGCGAGCTGGCCCCGGCAGATGACTTCAACCACCCGGCGCAGTTGGCCAAAGCGATTAAAGCCCTGCCCCTGACACTGATCAAGGCACGCCCGCTGGACGAGGCCATCAGCAGCGCCGGCGGCGTGCGCTTTGAGGCACTGGATCACAACTTGATGCTCAACGCAGTACCGGGTGTGTTCTGCGCGGGCGAGATGCTGGACTGGGAAGCCCCCACCGGCGGCTACTTGCTCACCGGCTGCTTTGCCAGCGGGCGCGCCGCAGGGTTGGGGGTTTTAAGCTGGTTGCAAGCACAACGCTGATCACCTGGGTGGGAGCGGGCTTGCTCGCGATGGCATCGACGCGCTAATCAGATTGACCGAGGCGCCTGAATCGCGAGCAAGCCCGCTCCCACATATTGAAGGGCGGGTTATGGCTTGCGCTTGCGCGGGCCGGTGTTGAACACCGGGACTTTGCGCACAGGCTTGACCGAAGGCTCGGCAGGGGCCACGTCGCCGCTGTCCACCCATTTGCCCAGGTTGCGCTTGCCGCCACCGCCTGCTGTTTTAGGCTTTTTCGGTTTCTTCGGCTTTTTGACCACCTGGCCCGTCGCATCGGTTTGCGGCACGCGGTGCTCTGGCTCGAAGTCGGGTTCTTCGTGGCGGGTCAATGTCTGACGGGTCAACATCTCGATTGCCGACAACATGTTCACTTCGTCCGCACAGACCAGCGAGATCGCCTCGCCTTTCTGGCCCGCTCGGCCGGTACGACCAATGCGGTGAATGTAGTCTTCGGCCACGATCGGCAAGTCGAAGTTGACCACCAGCGGCAGGTCGTCGATGTCCAGGCCGCGCGCGGCGACGTCAGTGGCGACCAGAATCTGCACTTCGCTGGCCTTGAAGCGATCCAGCGCACGTTGACGGGTAGCCTGTGGCTTATCGCCATGGATGCCGTCCGCGTTGATCCCCAGGCCTTGCAGCTTGCCCACCAGCTCATCGACACCGTTACGGGTCTTGGCGAACACCAGCACTTGCTTCCAGCGCTGGGTACGCAGCAAGTGCAGAAACAACTCTGACTTGCGCTTTTTATCAACCGGGATCACCCACTGCTTGACGCTGCTGGCCGCCACGTTGCGCGGGCTGACTTCGATGCTCAGCGGGTTGTCGAGCATTTGTTCGGCCAACAGGCGGATCGCGTCCGAGAACGTCGCCGAAAACAGCAAGGTCTGGCGTTTTTTCGGCAAGGCACGGTAAATGTCGCGCAGTTCTTCGGAGAAACCGAGGTCGAGCATGCGGTCGGCTTCGTCCAGAATCAGGGTTTGCAACTGGTTGAACTTGATCGCGTTCTGGCGATACAGGTCGAGCAAGCGGCCCGGGGTCGCCACCAGCACGTCAACGCCTTTGCGCAGCTTCATCATTTGCGGGTTGATGCTGACTCCGCCGTACACCGCATAGGTGCTCAACGGCAGGTGCTCGGCGTACTGGCGAATGTTCTCGTGAACCTGTTCGGCCAGTTCGCGGGTCGGTACCAGCACAAGCGCGCGGATCGAGTTGCTGGTGACCTTTGGCCCTTCCATGGTCAGCAATTGCAGCAATGGCAAGGCAAAGCCGCCTGTTTTGCCGGTGCCCGTCTGGGCGGCGGCCATCAGGTCACGGCCTGCCAGCACTGCGGGAATCGCTTGGGCCTGAACCGGGGTGGGGGTCTTGTAGCCGAGCGCCTCAAGGGCGCGCAGCAAGGGCTCGATCAGGCCAAGGGTGGCGAATGTCATGGGAATACCGTCGAAAAAGGTCTGCGCAGGGGTGCATAAAGTGCAATGGCGCGCAGTTTACCCTAATTCAGACGGTTTTCTGCTTGCGCCACTGCGGCAACCCGATCAACACCACGGCGCTGATGATCACCGCCATCGCCAGGCACTCTTCGACGCCAATGCTCTCGCCCGCAAACACGATGCCCAGCATCACCGCTACGGCCGGGTTGACGTAGGCATAGCTGGTAGCCGCCGCCGGACGCACGTTTTTCAGCAGGTACATGTAGGCGCTGAAGGCGATGATCGAGCCGAAGAACACCAGATACAGCAACGCGCCCCAGCCTGCGGCAGTTGGCAGATGGGTCATGCGTTCGCCGCTGAGCAGGCTGCCGGCCAGCAGCACCGCACCTGCGGTGATCATTTCGGCGGCGCTGGCCATGGCGCCTGCGGGCAGCGGCAAATGACGACTCCACACCGAGCCGAACGCCCAGGCGGCAGCGGCAAAGAGGATCATCGCCGCGCCCAGCGGGCTGGCTTGCAGGTTGGAGCCGAGGTTAAGCATGCCGATGCCGATCAGCCCGAGCGCGATACCGGCCCATTCCAGGCGAGTGTTGCGTGCGCCCCAGAAGTAGCCGAACAACAACGTAAACAGTGGCACCGTCGCCACAGCCAGGGCCGCGACACCGGAGGCCACGCCCGAGTGCTCGGCCAGGGTCACGCCACCATTGCCGCAGGCCAGCAACAGAAAACCGATCATGGCTGCCGAGCGCCACTGCACAAACGTCGGTGCAGGCGCCCCGCGCCAGCGCATAAAGCCATACATCAAAAAGCCCGCCACCAGAAAGCGCACCCCGGCCATCATCAACGGCGGCCAGGACTCAATCCCGATGCGAATCACTAGATAGGTCGAACCCCAAATGACGTACAACGCAAAAAAAGCACCGATCAGTTGTAACGGGAAACGACGTGCGGCAGGCATGGGGGCAGCTCGGAAGGCAAAGGCAGGGGACTTGGGATTTTAGACAAAGGGCTGCGAAATAATAAGTAACAGAACGCACCAAAAGTGACCCGTACACTTTGGGGGCAGTTCATCGTGTAGGAGCGAGCTTGCCTCGCGATCTTTAAAACGATCAAAAGATCGCGAGGCAAGCTCGCTCCTACACGGGAATAAACGTTTTAGAAACCGCGATAACGCTTCAGGTGTTCGTTGATCTTCGCTGCCGGGACTTTCTGCAACTTGCACAGCAGGTCGTGATCCAGCGCTTTCAGCCCGTGCTGCTGGCGCAGTTGCTCGGCCAGGTAGGCCGTCAGGTTGGCGGCCATTTCAGCATCAGCCATGGCCCGGTGAGCCTGCCCGGTATGGGGCAAGTCGGCAAAGGCGGTCAGGGTGCCCAGCTTGTGGTTGGGCGCGGCCGGCATCAGCCGCCGGGCCAGCAACAGCGAGCAGGCAAAGTTCTGCAAACGGGTGCGCTTGATGCGGCCCATTTCAAAGTCCCAGAACTTTTGGTCAAACGCTGCGTTGTGCGCCACCAGCGGGGTAATCCCCACGAACTCGTTGACCTCATTCATTACCCGCTCGGCAGGCGGCGCGGTGCGCAGCATGGCGTTGCTGATGCCAGTCAGTTGCTCGATGAATCCCGGCACCCGCACGCCGGTGTTCATCAGGCTTTGGTAACGCTCGACGATGCGCCCCTGTTCAAGTATCACCACGGCAATTTCAGTGGCCCGGCACGAGCTGCTCGGCGAAAGGCCGGTGGTTTCAAAGTCGATGACCGCAATGCGTTCCAAACCTGATCAATCCTGTTAAAAAATGAACGTTATTTAAGCAGCAAGTTGCCTTCAATCGGCACGTAACGAGTGGCCGCGCGGATCAATGAGTTGGCGGTCAGGCCGGGCACGCCATAGGCCACGGTAGTGACTCCGTGCTTGTTGGCAATGCGCTCAAGTAACAGATCAAAGTCGCCGTCACCCGAGGCCAGCACCACTTCATCGACATTGGCAGCCGAGTCCATGATGTCGATGGTAATGCCCACGTCCCAGTCGCCCTTGGCCGAGCCATCGCTGCGCTGAATATAAGGTTTGAGTTTTACCGTGAAGCCCAGGTTGCGCAAAATTTGCTGGAACTGCTGCTGTTTGCTGTCACCCCGATCAATGGCGTAGGCGTAGGCCTCGACAATTTCACCGTGCTGGCTGATATCGGCCCACAACGCCGCGTAATTGAAATGGCAGCCATAGGCCTGGCGAACCGTGTAATAGAGGTTCTGCACATCCGCGAAGACCGCAATTTTTTTCACCGGCAAACCTCTTGAGGCCCAGGCAAGCGGGCAGGTAGGTAAAACACAAGGCAGCAGTATGCCAGCCTGCCGAGGGTTTGCGCGGATAAACCGCCCAGCGAGCCATTAGCCGCCGGGCGTTGGGGGATCAGACGAAGGAGTCGTCGTCTGAATAGAAGCTGTCATCGTCGTTGAAACCGCCGCCATCAAAGCCGGACCGGTCGTTGTTGGCGAACTGCTGGTTGTCGTCGCCCCAGCCATTGCCGCCCGCCGATGTCGGCTCTTCGATGATCTCTTCAATCACTTGCGGCTGCTGATGATGGCTGAACAAGCTGCTGATGCCTTGGGCGAGCATCACACCACCGGCCACACCGGCGGCGGTTTTCAAGGCACCCCCTAGAAACCCGCTGCCTGCTGCGGGCGCTGCTGCCGCTGGTGGCGGCGCGTAGGCCGGCGCTGACGCAGGCGGCGCTGAAGATGGGCCGTCGCGCCAGCCGCCAGAGCTTGGCGGGGCATTGAATGATTGGCTCGGTGCCGGGGCCGGTGCTGGCTCACGGCTGCCGCCACCAAACAGGCTGGACAGAAAACTGCCGCCCGTAGCGGCCGGCGCAGGAGCAGCCGCCGCAGCGCGGGCTTGCTGCAACTCGGCTTGCAGTTGTTTGTTCTGCTGATCGAGCTGCTTGATCGCCGCCTCTTGCACCAGAATCGCCTGGGTCATGAAATAAGGCGCCAACGGCTGGCGTGCAATGTGCTCGTTGATCAGCGACTGGGCTTGCGCGTCTCGCGGGGCCGCCTCTCGTTCAGCCTGTTGCAACCGGGTAAATAGCCCGTCAATCAGGGTTTGCTCTTCGCTGTTCATGACGACCTCGTTGGATTGTCGAAAAATCTGCTAACCGCCTACTACAGTAGGCACTCAAAAGTTATGGGGACGTTACGAGAAGTTTCAATGAACCTTTACCCAGCTTTACATTTGCTAACCGTCGCGTGTCATCGGTTAAAGTGGCGGACTGTTTCCAGACTGCTGAAACCTGACAATGAATCCGCTTACCGTTCTTCGTGACTCTCTGTACTTCATCCAGCGCAACCTCGGCCAAGTCATCACCCTGTGCTTGCCCTTGGTGATTCTTGAAGCCGTGCTGCAATACGTTGTGGACGACGCGGTAGGCCCGAATGCGTCACAGGGCTACGCGCTCATCGTCGGCCTGCTGGTGTACCCGTTGTACACCGGGGCGCTGATTGTGTTCCTCGATGCCCGCAGCCGGGGCGAAAGCCCGAGCAACCGCGACGTGCTGGCCCGGGCGCTCAGCCTGTGGCCCAAGTTCGCCCTGTTGGCCGCCATCAGCACGCTGTTGATTGTGCTGGGGCTGTCGATGTTCTTTATTCCTGGCATCTACCTCACCGTGGTTCTGGCGTTTTCCGAGTACAACCTGGTGCTGCGCGGTCAGCCACCACTGACGGCCATCAAGTCGAGCCTGATCATGAGCCGCGGCCATTTCTGGCGGATCTTCGTCTGCATTCTGGCAGTCATGGGGCCTTTGCTCCTGCTCAAGCAACTGAGCTTTTCGCTGGTCCCTGAAGACACCAACGCGGTGGTGACGGTGGCACTGGAAAGCTTCAACAGCTTTTTGCAGTTGTTCCTCTCGGTGGTTCTGTTCCGGCTCTTTATGCTGATAAGCGAAAAGTCCGACGCATAACCAAGAAAATTTCCTATACCCAGAGCCTTGGGGGGCCGCGCTGCCGTCAGGTATGCTCGGCACCTCCTTCGCCCCTCATAAGCAGAGCCCATGCCACGTATACTGCGCCCCACTGTATTAGGTTTAGTGCTGAGCTCGGCGGTTGTGGCTGGCCTGATTTACAGCGTTACGTGGCGCCCGGACGCTAAAGAGGTGCTGACGGTCAGTTGCCCCGTCGCCGCTCCCACGCTGGTGGCCGGGCAAGCGATCAAAATCATGACCTGGAACGTCCAGTACCTGGCCGGCAAGCGCTATGTGTTCTGGTACAACCTGATCGACGGCAGCGGCCCGGATGACCGCCCTACCCGTGAAGACATGGCCTTCAGCCTGGATGAAGTGGCGCGGGTGATTCGCGATGAGCAGCCCGACCTGATCCTGCTGCAAGATCTCGACGAAGAAGCCAAGGCCAGCGACTATCAAAACCAGCTCGCCCTGTTGCAGGAACGTCTGGTCGACCTCTACCCGTGCAGCACCCAGGCCTTTACCTGGAAAGCCGACTTCGTCCCCGACCGGCATATTTTCGGCAGCGTCGGGCGCAAGATCGTCACCCTCAGCCGTTACCAGATCGAACACGCCGAGCGCCTGCAATTGCCGGTGGCCGAAAGCAACCTGATCAGCCGTCAATTCCAGCCCAAGCCCGCCATGCTGGTCAGCTACCTGCCGCTCAATGACGGTGGGCAACTGGTGGCCATCAACACCCAGCTCGATGCTGCCACCCTCAACAACAGCAACCTCAAGCGCCAAATGCAAGCGGCGGCAGCGCTGGTCGACAAATATGAAAGCCAGGGCACGCCGTGGGTGATTGGCGGCAACTTCAACCTGCTGCCCATCGGCCAGTTCCTGCGCCTGCCCGCTGAACAGCGTCTGGGCTACTCGCCTGACAGCGAGCTGCATCTATTGTGGGAAAAGTACCCGATGCTCCCCAGCAATCCGGAAGCCACCGGCATCGACCGCGAGCAATGGCTGACTTTCTTCCCCAACAACCCCAGCGTCGGCGAGCCTGACCGCACCCTCGACTACCTGTTCTACAGCCCCAAACTGCAACGCGTTGAAGGCTATGTACGCCAAGAAGACACCCAGGCCGTGTCAGATCACTTGCCGGTAGTCGGGCGCTTCTTGCTGCCGGCTGATTGAGCAGGCACAACGAAAAAGGGGGGGCGACCGTTACCGGTCGCCCCCCCTTTTTTATTGCTCGCAAATGATCAGTTGCGGGCTGCCAGTGCGCCATTCACTGGCTGGTCTTTCTTCGCTTTGCCACTGTCCGAAATGAAGATCACGGTGATCAGGATGCCAAACAGTGCAAGCCCGGCCAGCAGGTACAGACCGCTTTCGTAAGTGCCTGTCATTTCCTTGAGCGCGCCAATGATGCCAGGACCAAAGAAACCACCCAGGTTGCCGACCGAGTTGATCAGGGCAATACCTGCCGCAGCACTGCTGCCACTCAGGTACAGCGCTGGCAGTGGCCAGAAAGGTCCTTTGGCGCCCATGATGCCAACCGTTGCTACACACATCGCGATGATGGCCATGTTACTGCCGGTCAACCAACCCGCCGTGCCCAGGCCACCCGCGATAAACAACAGGGAAATAATGACGAAGGCGGTGCGCTTCTGGAAACGGTCCGACAGGAAGCCGATGGTCACCATGCCGATGCATCCGACGACGTAAGGGATAGCGGTGATCCAGCCGATGTCCATGCCGCTGAAGCCTTGCTGCTTGATGATCTGTGGCAAGAACATCGACAGACCAATGTTGGCCGCCGTCGCGCAGAAGTAAATCATGCACAGGGCAAGGATTGACGGGTTGCAGAACACTTTCCACAGAGACGATTTTTCATCCAGCGCGACAGGGTGCGCCTTGGCATCTTTATCCAGTTCGGACATCAACCACTGACGCTCTTCATCGCTCAGCCAGGACGCCTGCTTTGGCGAATCCGGCAGGTATTTGAGGACCACGCCGAACAACAGCACGCCCGGGATCCCTTCAATCAGGAAGAGCCACTGCCAGCCTTTGAGGCCCAGCGCGCCATCCAGTTGCAACAGCGCCGTCGAGACCGGAGCACCAATGGCCAACGAGATCGGGATGGAGAGCATGAAAATCGAGATGATGCGCGCGCGGTAACGCACCGGGAACCAGTAGGTGAGGTACAGAATGACCGCAGGGAAGAAGCCCGCTTCAGCCACACCCAGCAGGAAGCGCATGATCAGGAAGCTTTTTGGGCCCTGAACCAATGCCATGCAGGTGGCGATCAGCCCCCAAGTGAAGAGGATGCGGGCAATCCAGCGGCGCGCACCGACTTTCGCCATGAGCAGGTTGCTGGGTACTTCGAACAGGCAGTAACCGATGAAGAACAAACCCGCGCCCCAGCCATAAACGGCAGCGCTCAGGCCAATGTCAGCGTTCATCGTCAGGGCGGCAAAGCCCACGTTGACCCGATCCAGATAGGAAATGATGTACAGGCAGATCAGTAGCGGCAAGAGCCTCAGAAAGATCTTGCGTGTCACCTGCTTTTCAATGGCAGTGCTCATAGTTAAGAACTCTTATTTTTTTAGGCTTAATGGATATCGCGGTAAACCACTGTCTAACTAATCTGGCAAAACACCTCATCTGAATAAATCGTTCATGCGCCGGTTAGCTAGCAAACCGACGAGGCCTTTGACGCCATGCGCGATTGCAGTAAGGCGCGAAGATTGCCACAGCAAGGCCCACATCCAAACCGAGAAAAAATGCGTCTATACATGCAGAAAACACATGAATGAGATGTGCGGTAATTTTGCCTACAGGTGCTCGAGCGCCCCTCAAAAGCCTCTAAAACGGCGGTTTCAGACCATAATCCCAGGATTTAATGGGCCGAGTATTTGACCGTGCGGCTGTTCGCGCTGTGCTGATCAAGCAAATGTCGTATGCTGGCCCTTTGATTTAAAGCGCTGCTTTCCCACCCCGACCATCGATTTATTCACGCAGAGTCAGCATGAATCCTCGGACACTTAACCCCTCAATCTCTTCCTTGCTGGCGTTCGAAGCGTCTGCCCGACATGGCAGTTTCACGCGCGCGGCCGAAGAACTAAGCCTGTCTCAAAGTGCAGTTAGCCGACAAGTTCAGTCATTGGAAGAACTGCTGGGGGTTTTGCTCTTCGACAGAATTGGCAGGCACATTACGCTGACGGAAGTGGGTCGCATTTATTCCGTGGAAGTTGCCGGAGCGCTGGCTCGAATTCGCGATGCAACCATGCAAGCCCTTGCCTACCGAAGTGGCGGCGGGTCTTTGCATTTGGGCGTATTGCCGACGTTCGGCACCAAGTGGTTGTTGCCGCGCATGAGTGATTTTTATGCCAAACACCCCGAAATTCTTGTGCATATCCACTCGCGTGCGAGCACCGTCGACTTCACCACCACCGGGCTGGATGCCGCCATTTGTGTCGGTGAAGGGGTCTGGCACCATGTGGTCTCACACAAGCTTTTCGATGAGGAACTGGTCCCGCTGGTGGGCAGCAGCAATGCCGAAGCAGAACGCTACACCTGCGCTGAAGACCTGCGCTCTGCACAGTTGCTGCAGGTCGCTCCGCGCCCGCACCTCTGGCTTGAGTGGTTCAAAATGCAGAACTGCCAACCTGGCCGGTTGAGGCTGGGCCCGCAATTCGAACTCACCACCCACCTGATCCAGGCGGTGTCATCGGGCATCGGGGTCGGGCTGTTGCCGCGTTTTTTGGTCAAGGACGAGCTGGCCAACAACACCCTGCGCATCCCGTTCGATTCCATTTCACCGACCGGTACGGCCTACTACCTGCTCATCCCGCCGCACAAGGCCAATCACCGGCCCATCGCGGTGTTCAAGGACTGGCTGATGGGTCAGCTGTAAGCCGGCAAACCCCGCTGCCGCGGGCTCGGCAGCGCATCATGAGCATCACTAACGATTTGCTGAAATCAATTCATTATCTATCGCTGAACTTCTCGTCCAGAATGCCCCTTAATTAGAAACAACATAAAGATTATCAAGAGATAAACCAGAAAGCCCTGTTCTGGTTTATCTCTTCTATTAGGCGTCAGATCATAATGAGCAGAGAATTCACATTTTCTATCAAGAGCATTCGCTTTGATGAAAACTATCAGCCTTCAAACACGACGCGCATTACGACCAACTTTGCTAACTTGGCCCGAGGCGAACATCGCCAAGAGAACTTGCGCAACACCTTGAAAATGATTAACAACCACTTCAATACGCTGGCGCATTGGGACAACCCAAAGGGCGACCGTTATGCAGTGGAACTTGAAATCATTTCGGTCGCCATGAACCTTGATGCTGAGCGCAGTGACAACGCCCTGCCACTGATTGAAATATTGAAAACCCATATTATCGATCAGCACACCCACGAGCGCATTGAAGGCATTGTGGGCAATAACTTTTCTTCTTATGTACGCGATTATGACTTTAGCGTGCTGTTGCTGGACCACAATAAAGGCCAATCAACGTTCAGTACACCGGCCAACTTTGGTGAGTTGCACGGCCAACTGTTCAAGTGCTTTGTTAATTCAAACACCTACAAAGAACATTTCAATAAACCGCCAGTGATCTGCCTGAGCGTGTCGAGCAGCCGGACCTACCTGCGCACGGAAAACCAGCACCCGGTGCTGGGCGTTGAATACCAGCAGGATGAATACTCCCTGACCGATGATTACTTCCGCAAAATGGGCTTGAAGGTGCGCTATTTCATGCCGCCGAACAGCGTGGCACCGCTGGCTTTTTACTTTGCCGGTGACTTGTTGGGTGATTACACCAACCTTGAACTGATCAGCACCATCAGCACGATGGATTCCTTCCAGAAGATCTATCGCCCTGAGATTTACAACGCCAACTCTGCCGCCGGCAAAGCTTATCAGCCGAGTTTGAAACACCAGGATTACTCACTGACGCGGATTGTTTACGACCGAGAAGAACGCAGCCGGTTGGCGATTGAACAAGGCACCTTTGTTGAAGAGCACTTTATCAAGCCGCACCACGCCATTCTTGAGCAGTGGTCCGCCCATTACGCTCTTTAACGACTTATTAAGACAAGGTTATCCACCATGAAAAAATTGCTCCCTACTTCAACGGCTGGCAGCTTGCCGAAACCTTCCTGGCTAGCACAACCCGAAACACTGTGGTCGCCCTGGAAGTTGCAAGGTGAAGAACTGGTTGAAGGCAAACAAGATGCCTTGTTACTGGCCCTGCAAGAACAACAACACGCCGGTATTGATATCGTCAGTGACGGCGAACAAACACGCCAACACTTTGTCACCACGTTTATTGAACACCTCAGCGGCGTTGATTTTGAGAAGCGCGAAACTGTCAGGATTCGTGACCGTTATGACGCCAGCGTCCCCACCGTAGTAGGGGCTGTTGCGCGGCAAAAGCCGGTGTTTGTGGAAGACGCCAAGTTTTTGCGTCAACAGACCACGCAACCCATTAAATGGGCGCTGCCAGGTCCTATGACCATGATCGATACGCTGTACGACAACCACTATAAAAGCCGTGAAAAACTCGCCTGGGAATTCGCCAAAATCCTTAACCAGGAAGCCCTGGAACTGGAAGCGGCGGGCGTCGATATTATTCAGTTTGATGAACCCGCTTTTAACGTGTTCTTTGATGAAGTGAATGACTGGGGCGTGGCGACCCTGGAACGAGCCATTGAAGGCCTCAAGTGTGAAACGGCTGTGCATATCTGCTACGGCTATGGCATCAAGGCCAACACCGACTGGAAAAAAACCTTGGGTTCAGAGTGGCGCCAATATGAAGAGGCGTTCCCCAAGCTGCAACAATCCAGCATCGACATCATTTCGCTGGAATGCCACAACTCCCACGTCCCCATGGACCTGCTGGAACTGATTCGCGGCAAGAAAGTGATGGTCGGCGCCATTGATGTGGCCTCGCACACCATCGAAACACCCGAGGAAGTGGCCAATACCCTGCGCAAGGCGCTGCAGTTTGTAGACGCCGACAAACTGTACCCATGCACCAACTGCGGCATGGCCCCGCTGCCACGTCACGTTGCACGTGGCAAGTTGCAAGCGTTGACGGCTGGCGCCGAGATCATCCGCAGAGAACTGTCGAAGTAAGCACTGCCTGCGGGCTTTAAACACGAGTAACGCCTGAAGTCAGCCCATTTAAGCGGGCGACTTCAGGCTTATCCCCATTCAGGACCCACCATGGCACTTCCTCGCACGGCGATCGAACCCTTGAGCTTTCGCGAAGCCCTCGGGCACTACGCATCCGGTATCACGGTGATTACCTCACACGTGGATGACGAGCCGATTGGCTTCACCTGCCAGTCGTTCTATAGCGTGTCGATGAGCCCACCGCTGGTGTCTTTCAGCGTTATGGCCAGTTCAGCCAGCTACCCGAGAATTCGTCAGGCGGGTCGGTTCGCGGTCAATATCCTGTCGGGCGAGCAGGTTGCAATTTCCAACCAGTTCGCGCGCAAAGGCACCGACAAATGGCACGGCGTCGACTGGCAACCATCGCCGCTGGGCAACCCGGTTATCGCGGGCAGCCTGCATTGGCTTGATTGCGAAATACACGCCGAGCACGTCGCCGGTGATCACCTGATCGTGATCGGCGAAGTCAAAGCGTTAAACCTGCAAGAAGCAGCGGCGACGCAGCCACTGCTGTACTTCAAAGGCCAGTACTGCAACCTCGCCGCCCTTGGCGCCGCGTGAAGGTTTAGGGCCTCAACTCTTTCTCGGCTTGGCCCTTGCCGTCGCTTCGGCCACCAACGGGTCATCGGGCCAGTAGTGTTTGGGGTAACGCCCTTTGAGGTCTTTTTTAACCTCGGCATAGGTGCTGCGCCAGAAGTTGGCCAAGTCTTGGGTGACTTGCACCGGGCGCCGGGCGGGTGACAGCAGGTGCAGTTTGACCACCTGCCGCCCGCCCGCAATGCGCGGGGTGTCTGCCAGGCCAAAGAGTTCTTGCAGGCGCACCGCAAGAATCGGCGGGTGCTCGCTGTAGTCCAGACGCACCGACGAACCCGACGGCACTTTGATGTGTTGCGGCGCCAGTTCATCAAGACGCTGGGGCAGCGGCCATTTGAGCAAGTTATGCACAATGCTCGACAGGTCGAGGTTGGCAAAATGGCTCAGCCGCGACACCCGCCCCAGGTACGGCCCCAGCCAGTCTTCAAGCCCGGCCAGTAACGCCGCATCGCTCACGTCCGGCCATTCGCTTTGGCCCTGGCTGCTCACATCGAGCTGACGCAGCAACGCCACCCGCGCTTGCCACTGCCGCAGTTCAGGCGTCCAGGGGAGCAGTTCCAGGCCTTTGCGCCGCACCAGTTTGACCAGTGCCTGAGTCCGCGACGCCTCATCAAGGCCGGTCAGGGGTTCACGACTTAACACCAGTTCGCCCACTTTTCGCTGACGTTCGGCGCGCAATACCCCTTCGCGCTCGTCCCAGTCCAACTGGTCAACAACGCTGACTTGCTCATTGAGTACACCGTCCAACAGCGCCGGATCAAACTCGGCGGCCAGATAAATGCGCTCTTCACGCTGGCCCTGACGGCTGCCCAAATCGGCAACCACCAGCCACGGCTGTTTCATCAGGCCGTCGACTTCGCTGAACAACGCCGCGCGGCCATTAGCCAGCCGGTATTCGGCGCCGCCGGGCTTGCGCTGTTGCGCGATACGGTCGGGATAGGCCAGCGCCAGCAAGGCGCCCAGCCAACGCGAATGATCGGGGTCGGCCACCGGCCGGGCAGGCTTGCCGCGCAAGTAGCCCTGATATTGCCGGGCCAGTTGCCTGGCGCGCTGCACGCCGCCCTGCCCGCCCCGCGCCGCCCGGTTTTCACCGGACAACAAGGCCAGACGGCTGTGCACATCAGCCCCGGCGCCGCGCAAAATATCGCGTTCACCCAATAACGCGGCCACATCGCAGGCCATCGCCGCCAACCCCAGATCGTGCCCGCGCAGCAACAAATGCGCGATACGCGGGTGCGCCGGCAGTTCAGCCATCGCTTCGCCGTGGGGCGTCAGTTTTGGCCCATACAGGGCGCCCAAGCGCTCCAGCAGTTGCCGGGCCTGTGCATAACTCGCGGCAGGCGGTACATCGAGCCAGGTCAGTTGCTCAGGAGTGACGCCCCAACGCGCCAGTTGCAGGGCCAACCCGGCCAGATCGGCCTGGAGGATTTCAGCGCTGCCATAGGCCGCCAGTTGCGCGTGTTGGTCTTCGGACCACAGCCGATAACACACCCCCGGCTCCAGTCGCCCGGCCCGGCCGGCCCGCTGGGTGGCACTGGCGCGAGAAATACGCTGCGTGTAGAGGCGGGTCATGCCGCTGCCGGGATCAAAACGCGGCACCCGCGCCAGCCCGGCGTCGATCACCACGCGCACGCCGTCGATGGTCAGGCTGGTTTCCGCGATGTTGGTGGCCAGCACTACTTTGCGTGTGCCGCTGGGCGCCGGTTCGATGGCGGCGCGCTGCGCGGCCAGATCCAGCTCGCCATGCAAAGGGCACAGCGCGATGTCGCTGCGTTGGCCCAACGCCTCGGCCAATTGTTGAGTGACGCGACGGATCTCGGCCTGGCCGGGCAAAAACACCAGCACGCTGCCGCTCTCATCATGGATAGCGTCCAGCACGGTCTGCACCACACGCGGCTCGATAAACTCGCCCGGCACAAAAGGCCGCCCCCAGCGCATCGCCACCGGGTACATGCGCCCTTCGCTGCGCAACACCGGGGCATCGTCTAGCAGGCTGGCCAACCGCTCGCCTTCGAGGGTGGCAGACATCAGCAGAATTTTCAGCGGCTGCTCATCGCGAAACAGCTCACGGCCGTTGAGGCTCAAGGCCAACGCCAGATCGGCATCCAGACTACGTTCATGGAACTCATCAAAAATCAGCAGCCCGACGCCTTCCAGCGCCGGGTCCTCTTGCAGGCGGCGGGTCAGAATGCCTTCAGTGACCACTTCGATGCGCGTGGTGGGGCCGACTTTGCTGTCCAGACGGATGCGATAACCCACAGTTTCGCCGACTTTTTCACCCAGTTCGCTGGCCAATCGCTCGGCGGCAGCCCGCGCTGCCAAGCGCCGCGGCTCCAGCATCACGATGCGCTGACCGGCCAGCCATGGCTCATTCAACAGGGCCAGCGGCACACGGGTAGTTTTACCGGCGCCGGGCGGTGCTTCGAGCACCGCTTCGTGGCGCTCACGCAAGGCTTGACGCAGTGCAGGTAAAACTTCATCAATCGGCAAAGAAATCATGGTGGCTCCAGAACAGAGCGGCGAGTATAACGGCGAACGGTTATGCGTTAAGCGTGGTCTTAATTCTTCAGCGTGTTAGAGGTTTTCCTATGCGTACATTTTCCCGCGTCATTGGCGGTGTCGTGGTTGCGACGCTGCTCACTCAACTGACCGCCTGCGGCAGTATTTTCTTTCCCGATCGTCGTGGTCAGATTGATGGCAAGATCGATCCCGTGGTGGTGGTGCTCGATGGCATCGGGCTGTTGTTTTACGTGATTCCGGGCCTGATCGCGTTTGGCGTCGACTTCGCCACCGGCGCTATTTATTTACCGCCGGGCAAGACCGCGCAAATCGCCCCGGAAAAACTCCAGGAAGCCATTGGTGCTGACGGCAAAGTGGACAACAGCAAGCTGCAGGCCATTCTGGAAAGCGAATTGGGTCGCAGCTTCCCGCTGAACGATCCACGCCTGATCCAGCACAAGGGCAGCACCCAGCAATTAGCGATGTATGGCTTGATCCCCGCAGCTTGATAAAGGAAGGCCAATGACCAGCAGCCCGGAACACGCTCGCCTGTTACGCCTGGCCACCCGCGCCTCGGTGGCGGTGGCCAGTATTTTGATCATTACCAAAGCCATCGCCTGGTGGCTCAGTGGTTCGGTCAGCATGCTCGCCGGGCTGACAGACTCATTGCTCGATGGCGTGACCTCGTTCCTCAACCTGTTGGCGGTGCATTACGCGCTGCGCCCGGCCGATGACGATCACCGTTATGGGCACGGCAAGGCGGAATCGTTGGCGGGCATGGCGCAAGCGCTGTTTATTGGCGTAAGTGCGGTGCTGATTGCCTTTCAGGCGTTCGACCGATTGAAACACCCCGAGCCGGTCAACGCGCCGTGGATCAGCATTGCCGTGATTGTGTTCTCGCTGGTGATGACCGTGGGCCTGCTGATCCTGCAACACCGCGTAATCAAGGCCACGGGCTCCAACGCGGTGCGCGCAGATTCGCTGCATTACCGTTCGGACCTGATGCTCAACGGCAGCATTCTGGTTGCGCTGGTCTTCGCCGCCGTGGGCTTCTCGCAGCTGGATGCATGGTTTGGTCTGGGGATTGCGGTGTACATCCTCTGGAGCGCCTTCCAGATTGCACGCGAGAGTTTTTCGGTACTGATGGACGAGGAGTTACCCACCGATGTCAGCGAAAACATGCTGGCTTTGGCCTGCGCTGTGCCGGGCGTTTTGGGCGCTCACGACTTGCGTACACGGATCTCGGGCAACATCTGGTTTGTGCAACTGCACCTTGAGCTACCGGGCCAACTCAGCTTGCTGGACGCTCACACCCTGAGTGACCAAGTGGCGGCAGCCATCGAAAACGCCTATCCACGGGCCGAAGTGCTGGTGCATGCGGATCCGCAGGAGGTCGTCAAACCCAAGGCAGCGCCGTAGTCGCTGCCGAAGGCTGCGAAGGGTTGCTGAGCAACCCGGCAGTTTCAATACGTCACCTGATACCCACGACTATTCAAGCAATTGCCCTCTGCCTGCCGGTAGGTCTGCACCACGGCCGGCGCGGGCGCGTAGGCAATGTGGGCCGGGTCGAAATGGCTCTGGTCAACCGCCCAGCGGTAGCAGTCGTAACGGTCCTGATCAATTTGCGCCGGGGTCTGGCCATTGGCTGGATACGCCACCACGTCATAGCCGTTACTCACCGGTTGCGGCGCTGGCTGCACCATCGTCGCCGGTGGCTCGACCACAATGTAGTCCTGGGTTGCCGGCTGGTACGCGTAATAAGACCCGGCCGCGAGGAAGAACAGCGAACTGCCTACCCACACCTCACGCGCATAACTGGGGATGATGCTGACGCGAATCCCGTAAGGCGGCTGCACCACGACGTAACGCGGACCTTGCGGGCGATACCAGTAGCCCCCTGAAAAGAAGAAATTCTGCCCGCGATACGGCACCTGGCGATATTGGCCCGGGAAACGGTCAATGGCATAACCGGGACGGTATTGCGGGCCTGGGCCCCAGCCATTGCCATGCCCGTCCGGGCGACCGGCCCAGCGCACATCATTGGGATGAACATTATTGCCACCGGGCCTGAAGTTTTGACCACCGGCCTGCCAGTTCTGGTTGCCACCCCGGCTGGGCATCTGGGTCTGCTGCACAGCATTTGGGCGCGGCTGAATCGGCAGGTTACTCACGGGAGGCCCAGGATGCTGCTGCCCGGGGCGCACCTCAAAATGCTGTTGAGGGCCAGGATTGCCGGGCTGTGGATGAAACTCCGGGCGAGGCTGATTAGCCTGCGGCGGGCGATTTTCAGGGCGCGGCTGATTGCCTTGCTGCGGCCTATTCTCAGGGCGCTGCGCATTGCCCTGCCACCCCTCCGGTCGGCCCTGGCGCTGCTCACCGCGCGGCTGATTACCTTCTTGCCAATGCTGACCATCGTTGGGCCGTGCTTCTTGAGAGTTTCCATCCCCTCGCTCATCAGCCAGTACTTGGCCGGTGACACTCACACAGAGCAAGCCAACCGTGGCCAAACGCCAGATGCGCGATTTCATGATGTTCCTCACTCGGGTTAGGGGGCGCGTAATCATAAGACTGGAAAACCGCAAAGCGGTTCTGCTCAAGGCTAGGGGTTGTGTACTTTATTTACGCGCACAATAAAAAAGGGCGACCCGTCGGTCGCCCTTTGAATTTTTCCGTCCTGGCTCAACACTTGTGATGTTGGCTCACATCGCCCCGTCTTCTGGACAGTGCGTAGCCCGGGGGCCGGGGCAACCCTGTTGGGTTGGCGGCCGCGGCAGGCCTGATTCGGCGGCCGCAGTGGACTCTATGTCCGGGCAGTGATTCTGGTAATAAGAATAGGCCTGAGGCGCCGGCAGAGGATTGCGAAGATTGCTGAATAAAATAGCACTTGCGCAATTTTTGCCTTCAGATGGATACTTTGCCGCAATAGTTATTACAAAGGGTGTCTACGTGAGCAAACTGGACCGGTACGACCTAAGCATTTTGGCGGAATTACAACGTGATGCGCGCATCTCTAACCAGGAATTGGCCGAACGTATCGGGCTGTCGCCTTCGCCTTGCTCACGTCGGGTCAAGCAACTGGAAGACGACGGCTATATCTCGCGTCAGGTCGCGTTGCTGGACCGCAAGCTGCTGGGGTTGAGCCTCACGGCCTACGTGCTGATCGGCATGGACCGCCATACCCCTGAGCGTTTTGAGAACTTTGAAGCGGCGATTCGTACGCTGCCGCAAGTGCTGGAGTGCAGCCTGGTGACGGGCATAGACGCCGATTACCAGTTGAAAGTGGTCGTGCCAGACATGGACCATTATCAAAAGCTGCTGCTGGGCCACTTGACCCGGATTGATGGCGTGACCAGCGTACGTTCCAGTTTTGTGCTGAACCAGGTGCTCAACAGCACCGAGTTGCCGTTGACGCATTTGCGTACGTGAACGCAAATGCGCATTGCGTAGCCGCTGTCGAGCCTTGCGAGGCTGCGTCCGATTGCGAAGCGATCGTAAAGGCTGAATACCAGAGTTGCCTGCACAACTTTACGACGGCTGCGCCGCCGGTCGTAGCCTCGCTAAACTCGGCAACTGCTACGAAACATCAAGCGTGGCGCACCGCGATTGGAGACCCCAATGGATCCTGCCGTATTTGAAGAATGGATGATGACGATACTGGTCAGCGTGCTGATCCTGTTTATGGGCTTTATCGTCTGGGACCTGGCGAAAAAATCCAAGGCCGGGCGCTTTGGTTCGATGATTCTGTTTTTTGTGCTCGGGCTTGGGGTCGCCGCGTTTGTGATTAAAAGCGTGGTGATCGGCCTGATTGAGTCGGGCGCGTTATAACCGCGCCGGCACTTCTTTGTAGTGGCCTTGCTCCAGCCCCTCAATCGTCCAGTCGCCGATGCGCACCCGCACCAGACGCAGCGTCGGCAACCCCACCGCCGCCGTCATGCGCCGCACCTGGCGGTTACGTCCCTCGCGAATCACCAACTCCAGCCACGACGTCGGGACGCTTTTGCGAAACCGCACCGGCGGGTTACGTGGCCACAATTCAGGTTCTTCCAGCGCTCGCGCCTCGGCGGGCAGGGTTTTGCCGTCATTCAATTGCACGCCGTCACGCAGTTGCTGCAACTGCTCTGCTGTCGGCTCGCCCTCCACCTGCACCCAATAGGTTTTTGGCAGTTTGTGCTTGGGATCGGCAATCTTGGCCTGTAACTGGCCGTCATTGGTCAGCAGCAGCAAGCCTTCGCTGTCACGGTCCAGGCGCCCGGCCGGGTAGATCCCCGGGATCGGGATAAAGTCTTTGAGGGTCGCCCGCCCGCCTTCGTCGCTGAACTGGGTCAGGACGTCGAACGGCTTGTTGAACAGAAACAGTTTGGGCTCAGCTGGCGGTGCCTTGGCCACACGGCGATTGGCCGCAGTGGGGCTGGTGCTTTTAGATGCCGGACGGCGTGGGGCGGGACGAGCAGGACGGGACATGACAAAAAGAACATCTAGCGATCAGGGCTGGTCATGCTAGTGCCCTGATCGCTAAATGACCACTTGAATCAACGGAACGGCGGTTCGTCAAAGCTGCGCAGTTTGCGCGAGTGCAGCGAGTTGAGCTGGCTACGCATGAGGTCGACTGCGGCAATGCCGATCTTGAGATGCTGGCTCACGGCCCGTTCATAGAACGCGTTGGCCGAGCCCGGCAGTTTGATTTCGCTGTGCAGGGGTTTGTCCGAGACGCACAGCAACGTGCCGTACGGCACCCGCAAACGGTAGCCCTGGGCCGCGATGGTGCCGCTTTCCATGTCCACCGCGACCGCACGGGACAGGTTGATCAGCGGACGCTCCTGCGCCCAGCGCAATTCCCAGTTACGGTCGTCGTAGGTCAACACGGTGCCGGTACGCAGGCGTTTTTTCAGCTCATCGCCGCGCTCGCCAGTGACCTGGGCGGCTGCTTCCTGCAACGCCAGTTGCACTTCGGCCAGTGCCGGGATCGGGATGTTCGGCGGTACGACGCGGTCCAGAATCCCGTCGCGGCGCATGTAGGCGTGAGCCAGCACGTAGTCGCCGATGGTCTGCGATTGGCGCAGCCCGCCGCAGTGGCCGATCATCAGCCAGCAATGCGGGCGCAGCACGGCCAGGTGGTCGGTGATGTTTTTCGCGTTGGAAGGGCCGACACCAATGTTCACCAAGGTGATGCCGTGACCGTCGCTGGCCTGCAAGTGATACGCCGGCATTTGATAGCGGTGCCAGACCACACCGGCAGCAATTGCCTGGGCTTCGCCGTAGTCCATGGACTTTTCGATGATCACGTTACCGGGCATAACCATGCGCACAAAACGCGGGTCATCACGCAGTTGCTCAAGGCCATGGAGGATGAACTGGTCCACGTAGCGGTGGTAGTTGGTCAGCAGGATCCACGGCTGAACATGGCGCCAGTCACTGCCGGTGTAGTGCACCAAGCGGCGCAGCGAGAAGTCGACACGAGCCGCATCGAACAGCGCCAGAGGCAGCGGATCGGTGTTTTCCCAGTCGTACAGGCCATCGGCGATGCCATCGGTGGCGGCCGACAGGTCGGTACTCGGGAACACCCGCGCCAGCGCGGCGGCCGTTACGCCGGAACCCGCGAGTTCGTCGCCCTGCTCAACCACGTACGGGTACGGGATATCTTGTTGGCTGACACCGACTTCGACCACCACGGTGAAATCACGCATCAACGGCACCAACTGCTCCAGCAGGTAGTGACGGAACGCGGCGGGATGGGTGACGGTGACGCTGTAGGTGCCGGGCAGTTGCACCTTGGCATAAGCACGGGTGGTGGTCGGGACTTCGCCATGGATGCGGTAGGTCAGACGCAGTTCCGGGTAACGAAACAGGGCACGTTCTTCCGGGGTCGGTTCGATCCGGTCTTTCAGGTAGCGCTTGAGTGCCTGGCTTAGCGCCGTGGTTGCGCGTTCATGCAGGGCCGCAAGGCGGTCGACAGCCTCGGCAGCGGTTGAAACGACAATAAAAGCTTCGGTCACGATAAGCATCCTGTCTTCTGAACTGGCAGGCCTTTATCTTGCCTGTATCAGTCGTTAAAGCATACCGGGCACACCACAAAACCCTGTAGCCGTACGATCGGTGGGAGCGGGCTTGCTCGCGATTGGATTGACTCGGTGCCACAGACAGACCGAGTTGTCTTTATCGCGAGCAAGCCCGCTCCCACAGTGCATGGGTGGGTGAGGGTTAAAGGATGTGCGGGGTTGAGCGCTCGACGATGGCAGCGACGTTCAGGCCGCGTGGCAGGTTGCCGTAGGCGCGGCCATTGCCGTGTAGCCGACTGGCAATAAAGGCGTCGCTGACGTCGCTGTTACCGGCTTCCAAAAGCAGTTTGGCCTGTAGGCCCAAGGCGATGTCTTCGGTCAGTTGTCGGGCGCGGTATTGAATGTCATCGGTGTCTTTAAAGGCCTGCTGCAACTGGCCAATGTGCTGCGCCAAACGCGCATCGCCATGGCCGTCGCCCAACTCGGCAAACAACGCGTCCAGCACGCCCGGTTCTTTGGACAAGGCGCGTAACACGTCGAGGCATTGCACGTTACCGGAGCCTTCCCACGTTGAATTGACCGGCGCCTCGCGGTACAGACGCGGCAGGATGCTGTCTTCAACATACCCCGCGCCGCCCATGCATTCCGCTGCTTCGTTGATCATGGCCGGGGCGCGCTTGCAGATCCAATACTTGCCCACTGCCGTCACCAGCCGCGAGAAACGGGCTTCGTGGGAGTCATCCAGATGGTCCAGCGCGCGGCCCATGCGCAGGCTCAAGGCCAGCGCGGCTTCGCTTTCCAGTGCCAGATCTGCCAGCACGTTTTGCATCAAGGGTTGTTCAGCCAACACCCGGCCGCCCACCAGGCGGTGCGCACAGTGATGGCTGGCCTGAGTCAGCGCCTGCCTCATCAGCGCGCTGGAGCCCACCATACAATCGAAGCGGGTCATGGCGACCATTTCGATGATCGTCGGCACGCCGCGCCCTTCTTCGCCGATCATCCACGCCAGCGCCCCACGAAACTCAACTTCGCTGGAGGCGTTTGAGCTGTTGCCCAGTTTGTTTTTCAGGCGCTGGATGTAGAACTCATTACGGCTGCCATCGGGGCGGTGGCGCGGCAGCAGAAAACAGCTCAGGCCTTTGTCAGTTTGCGCCAAGGTCAAAAAACCATCGCACATGGGCGCCGAGCAAAACCATTTGTGCCCAAGCAGTTCATACGCCTGCCCCGGCCCGGCAGCGCCCACCGGGTAGGCGCGGGTGGTGTTGGCGCGCACATCGGTGCCGCCCTGTTTTTCGGTCATTGCCATGCCCAGGGTGACCCCGGCTTTTTGGCTGATGTCGACGTTACGCGGGTCGTATTCAGTGGCCAGCACTTTGGGCAGCCATACGTGGGCAATGTCCGGTTGCAGGCGCAAAGCCGGAACGCTGGCGAAGGTCATGGTCAGCGGGCAGCCACTGCCGGCTTCGGCCTGGCTGTGCAGGTAGGTCATGGACGCCCGGGCCACATGAGCGCCGGGCTGCGGGTCGGTCCAGGGCAAGGACGGCAAGCCGTGCTCAATCGCGGTACGCATCAGTTCGTGGTACGCGGGGTGAAACTCCACCAGATCAATTCGATGACCAAAGCGGTCATGGCTGACGAATACCGGTTTGTGTTCATTGGCCAAAAAGCCCGCTGCCATCAACGGCCCACCGGCCAGCGCACCGTACTGATCAATCCGCCCTTGCGCCCAACCCGCACCGAAGTGCTGGCTCCAGTGCTGCAACGGCAGGTCAATACGGTACAGATTGACGCCGTCCAACGACGGCGGCTGATTGGTCACCTGGTGGGTTTCGGCGTATTGATGCAGGTTCATGGTGCGGGCTCCTCGGATCAATCCAATGACCCAGTGAAGCACGCTCAGCCACCATCACAAGTGGCATATACGCCTAAGACCCGGCGCTTTTGCCCTCACCGACCACCAACAGGCGCTGCGCAAGGGCTTGCTGCACGTCATCGATACCCAGCGGTTTGATCAAGGCATCGGTGATCGCATCGACCTGCCCACGCGCCGCTTGAGCCTCGGCGGCAGACTCAAACACCGCCAGCACCGGCAGTTGCAAACACACCGCCAGAGTCAGCAGTTGAGCGTCTTTTGAGGTGGCGGTAATCCGCGCCAGCGGGCAACCGAGCAACACTGCATCGACGCGTTCGCGACGCAGCAGGTCGATGGCGGCCTGACCGCTGTCGGCGCAATGCACGCGATAGCCCAATGCGAGCAGCATGCCGTACAGGTCCGGAGCACCGACGTCGTGGTCTTCAACCAGCAACACGGCGCACTCCATCGGGCTTTTTTTCAGGTTCAGGGCAGTGCTCTGGGTGGCCGGGGCCAATGCCTCAAGCTCCAGCGAAACCTGGAACTGCGAGCCCTGACGCGGCTGCGAATGGTGATTCAACTGGCCGCCCATCAGCTCAACCAAGCGCCGGCAGATAGCCAAACCAATCCCCAGGCCGCCGTAGTTGCGAGTCATGGAACCATCGATCTGGAAGAAGTGCTGGTACAGCTCGGCCCGTTCCTGATGAACAAAGCCGATACCGCTGTCGATCACATTGAACGCCATCGACCAGCGCGCCTCGTCGATGGCGGTGCCGGTCACGCGTAAAATTACCCCGCCTTCGCAGGTGAACTTGATGGCGTTATCCAGCAAGCATTCGAGGCACTGGCGAATTTTCGCTTCATCCCCGACCCAGTAATCAGGCAAACCGTGGGCAATGTCATACGAAAAAGACAGCCCTTTGCTACGCGCCTGCGGGGCAAATTCAGCACTCAGGCCTTTGAGCAGTTCGCCAAGGCTAAAGGGATGCAACTCGGCCGTGAGACGACCGGCCTGCAACTCGGTCAGGGACAAAATGCCATTGACCATGCCCATCATCTGCCGCGCCGAGCCTTCGGCGGTCTGGGTGTAGAGTTCGAGTTCAGAGCCCATGTCCAGGGTTTTGATCAACTCCAACGAACCGATAACCCCGTTCATGGGCGTGCGCAGTTCGTGGGTGACCGTGGACAGGAACTCGTCTTTAAGCTGGTTGGTGCGGGCCAGTTGCTGGTTCATGGCCGCCAGTTTTTGCCCGGTTTCTTGCAAGGTGCGCGCATGCAGGTCACGCATGGCGTTGATCCGGTCGGCCAGCGCCAGCGACAGCAGGCAGCCTTCGACCGCCGAGCCGATCTGGCTGGCGTACATGGTCAGGAAGACGTTCGGCAGGTAGCCCAGAACCATCAGCGTGTTGACCAGACCACCGAGCAAAAAAGCCGACCAGGCAATTACAAAGTAGCGCGCCACCCGCAAACCACGGGCCCAGGCCACCACGCCCGCAACAAAGATGACCACGATAAACGCCAGCGCCAGCGCCGTGGCCAGCCGCAGAGCCACAGCATAACTGGTGACCAGCGACAGCAGCATGACCAGCGCACCCATGCCCATCAGCAGGATCAGCGCACGGTCCAGCCAGCGGCTTTGCGAGCCGATCTGCAAAAAGGAGCGCGCAAACTGGCAGCCAAAGAGCGCAGCCGAGCCGATCAAAAACGGCACCGACGCGTTGGCCCACCACGGGTTGTTGGGCCAGAAGTACTGCACCGCCGCGCCGTTGACCGCGAGCTGGTACAGGCCAAACGAGGCCATGTAGACGATGTAATACAGGTAGCTGGTGTCACGCACGCTGATGTAGATGAACAGGTTGTACACCAGCATCCCCAGCAGAACCCCGTAAATCAGGCCCAGCACATAAATGCGCTGGGGCTGTTCTTCGAGGTAGGCCTGCGCAGACCACAAGGTGAGCGGTGCTTGAATCGAGCCTTCGCTGGCCAGACGCAGGTAGACAGTCTGGCTTTGCCCAGGGCTGAAATGGAGTTCGAAGAGGTAGTTGTTTTCTTTGATCTGCCGGCTGCCGAAGGGCAAGGCATCGCCGGTGCGCTCAGCCAGGTAGTAGTTGCCTGCTGCATCGGCCAGGTACAGGTCGATGTTGTCCAGCGGCGGATACGCCAGCTCCATCAACCAGGTGCGGTGTGCTGCTGGGTCTTTGGGCAAGTAGCGCAGATCAATTTTTAGCCAGAAGGCCGAGCGCGAGTACCCTGCATTCAGCGTGTCTTTGGTGTGGAGCTTGAACAGACCCGGGTTGGCGATCACATCGCTCAACGTCGCCTGGCCTCCCACATCTTCGAAGACCTGCATCACTCGACCCAAGGGCAGGCTCTGGGTGGTTTCGTCGAACTCGACTGCGCCGGCCAGCATCGGTAGCCAGCCCAGCATCATAATCAGCAAATAGCGCATACAGCCCCAGCGTGGTCCGCCCGGTTACGTGCAGAATCTCCTGTTCCGTTTGAGACCGCGTCGACCGTCTTACCTGTTAGTAATGTGGGGCTCACTTTAGCATAGCCATCCCGATGGAGCCGCATGGCCATCATACAAATCAGCGGACCAAACAGCCGCAAAAAAGCGTTTGGTGGTAAGCTCGCGCACCATGAATATCTACAGCTCTCGCCCCGTTGTCCTCTGTCTCTCCGGCCATGACCCCAGTGGGGGTGCCGGCTTGCAGGCAGATATCGAAGCCCTGCTGGCTCAAGGTTGTCACGCGGCCCCCGTGGTCACCGCCTTGACTGTGCAGAACACCGTGAATGTCAGCGACTTCCGCGTGCTGGATCGAGAGTGGGTGCTGGCGCAAGCCAACGCCGTGCTCAGCGACTCCACGGTTGCGGCCGTCAAGCTGGGCATGCTCGGCTCACTGGAAATGGTCGACACCGTGGTCGAGCTGCTTCAAGCCCACCCGCATCTGCCGATGGTCTGCGACCCGGTACTGCGCGCGGGCGGCGGCGGTCGACTGGGTAAAGACGAAGTGGGCTACGCCATGCGCGAGCGCTTGCTGCCCTTGGCCGTGATCGCCACGCCCAACCTGCCTGAAGCCCGCATTCTGGCCGAACTGCCTGAGGGCAGCGCCGATGAATGCGCCGAAAAACTCCTGCCTTTTTGCAAACACCTGCTCATCACCGGCGGACACGGCGATGAACACGAAGTCCATAACCGCCTGTACAGCCGCGACGGCAGCCGTCACACCTTCACCTGCTATCGTCTGCCGGGCAGCTATCACGGCTCGGGCTGCACCTTGGCCAGCACTCTGGCCGGGCGTTTGGCCATTGGCGAAAACCTGGTCAGCGCGGTCGAGACGGCGCTCAACTACACGTGGCGCACCCTGCGTGATGCCGAGCAACTGGGCCAGGGCCAATTTGTGCCCCGGCGTTTACCGCTGGACTTCTGTTCGTAACGAATGAGGCTCGACCCATGAAGCTGCGTGGTCTTTACGCAATCACCGATAGCCAACTGCTGGCCGGCAAATGCCTTGAGTATGTCGAGGCGGCGCTGGATGGCGGCCTGACACTGTTGCAGTACCGCGACAAAAGCACCGATGAGGCCCGCCGCTTGCGCGAGGCCGAGGCGTTGAAGCACCTGTGCGATCGTTATAAGGCGCACTTGCTGATCAACGATGACGCCGAACTGGCCGCGCGCCTGGGCGTGGGTGTTCACCTGGGCCAGACCGACGGCCCGCTGACACCTGCACGGGCACTGCTCGGCCCGAAGGCCATTATTGGCTCAACGTGCCACGACCAGATCGATCTGGCCGAGCAGGCAGTGAAGGAAGGCGCCACCTATGTGGCCTTTGGGCGCTTTTTCACCTCCAGCACCAAGCCCGGCGCTGCCCCGGCGGCCCCCGAGGTGATCAATCAGGCGCGCGCCAGGCTTATAAACGTGCCGATCTGTGTGATTGGCGGCATTACCCTGGACAACGCCGCCCCGCTGGTCGAGCGCGGGGCTGATTTGCTGGCCGTGGTGCACGGCCTGTTTGGCGCCGACAGCACGCAGGAAGTGACCCGACGCGCCCGCGCGTTCAACGCCTTGCTGTCTATTTAAATACCGAATTCTGATTCAGAGAGAGCCCACCATGTCTCGTTCCGAAACGCTGTTTGCCAACGCCCAAAAACACATCCCCGGCGGCGTGAACTCGCCTGTTCGTGCCTTCAAGAGCGTGGGCGGCACGCCTTTGTTCTTCAAACACGCCGAAGGTGCCTACGTGACTGACGAAGACGACAAGCGTTATGTCGACTACGTGGGTTCGTGGGGCCCGATGATTTTGGGCCACAGTCACCCGGACGTGCTGGACGCGGTGCGTGCGCAACTGCAACACGGCTTGTCCTACGGCGCCCCGACCGCCATGGAAACCGAGATGGCCGACCTGGTGTGCTCGATTGTGCCGTCCATGGAAATGGTCCGCATGGTGAGTTCCGGCACAGAAGCCACCATGAGCGCCATCCGTCTGGCGCGCGGCTTTACCGGGCGTGACAACATCCTCAAGTTTGAAGGCTGCTACCACGGCCACTCCGACAGCCTGCTGGTAAAAGCCGGCTCCGGCGCGCTGACCCAAGGCGTTCCAAGCTCGGGCGGCGTCCCGGCCGACTTCGCCAAACACACCCTGACCACCACCTTCAACGACATCGACGCCGTTGAGCAGTTGCTGGCAGAAGTAGGCGACACCGTGGCATGCATCATTGTTGAGCCGGTGGCGGGCAACATGAACTGCGTGCCGCCCGCTCCGGGCTTCCTGCAAGGCCTGCGCAGCCTGTGCGACCAGCACGGCATCGTGCTGATTTTTGACGAAGTGATGACCGGTTTTCGTGTAGCCCTGGGCGGCGCCCAAGCCCACTACGGCGTCATACCCGACCTGAGCACCTTCGGCAAAATCATTGGCGGCGGCATGCCGGTAGGCTGCTTTGGCGGCAAGCGCGAGATCATGCAGCACATCGCCCCGCTGGGCCCGGTGTATCAGGCGGGCACGCTGTCCGGTAACCCGTTGGCGATGGCCGCTGGCCTGACCACCCTGCGCCTGATCAGCCGTCCGGGCTTCCATGACGAACTGACCGACTACACCACGCGCCTGCTTGCAGGCCTGCAAGAACGCGCAGACGCTGCCGGCATTCCTTTTGTGACCACCCAGGCGGGTGCCATGTTTGGCCTGTACTTCAGCGAAGCCGATGACATCGTGACCTTCGACGACGTCATGGCCAGCGATGCCGACCGCTTCAAGCGGTTCTTCCACCTGATGCTGGACGGCGGCGTGTACCTGGCGCCAAGTGCGTTTGAAGCCGGCTTCACTTCGATTGCCCACGGCGACGCCGAACTGAAACTGACTCTGGATGCTGCCGAGCGCGCTTTTGCTGCGTTGAAGTAACCTGAACCCTGTGTAGGAGCGAGCTTGCCTCGCGATCTTTTAAAGATCAAAAGATCGCGAGGCAAGCTCGCTCCTACAGGGGTTTATGTTCTTTTTATGCGCGTGAGGGGCTAATCATTTATGCCACCTGTCCAAAATCGTCTTAAATCAATCGATATGGCGGTCACGCAGCAGAAAAACGAGTAAAGACTTTGTAAGGTGGCCTCCGCTTATTTCATAATGCGCGCCTACTCATCCCTTGGTCGGGTATGCCCGCCTTTCAGAGGTACGTCGATTCCCATGAACCGCACCGGCCGCGCCCTTGCACTGGGCTGCCTGTTGCTCCTTCAACCGTTGCTTGCTCAGGCAGGTGGCAACTCGCTGTTGATTCCAGCGATGGGTCGTTGCACCCTCAATACGCAGCCAGAAGACCTCAAAGAAGCTCTGGCAGCCTGCGTTGAGGCGGCAAAAACCGGGGATGCAGAAGCTCAATACGAGCTGGGTGAGTTCTATTACGACGGTAAAAACGCCCCGCAAGACCTCAATCAGGCCCTGAGCTACTTCGAACAAGCGTCGCTGCAAGGCCACGCCATGGCGCAGTTTCAGCTGGGCACCATGTTTTTCAAGGGTGAAGGCGTACCGGCCAATAACATTCAGGCGTACATCGTGCTGAAAATGGCTGCGGTCAACGGCGCCGAAGACGCGCTCGACACCGCCGACCTGGTCGCCGAGCAAATGCCCCGCGAACAACTCGAAACTGCCACCCAGATCCTGGGGCAGATATTCCGCAAGTACCTGCTTGAGCTGCAATCGGCCGACGGTCGCTCGCCGTTCTCACCGCTGCCTTAAGGTAAAGGTGCCGAACTACTTGTCCGGCATAGGAAACGGAAACGGCATCACGTTGCTCATGCCATTGGCTTCGCTGATTTTCGGCGTTCCCAGACGTTCAACTTCATCGATTCGCACAATCGAGTGCATCGGCACAAAGCTGCGTACCACGCCTTCAAATTGAGCCTTGAGCTTTTCTTCGCTCGGATCAACGACGATTTGCGTGCGCTCCCCGAAGACAAATTCCTCAACTTCCAGAAAGCCCCACAGATCACTTTGATAGATCTGCTTGGCGTACATTTCGAACACCTGGCCCTGATTGAGGAAAATCACCTTGTAGATTGGAGCTTCACGTTTGGTCATGGTGGGCGGGTAGACATCTGAGGATATAAAAGAGGGCGCGAACTATAGCATAGCCATCGGACGCGCAACGCTAGGAACCCGCGACCATGCCCCCTATAATGCGCGGTTCTTTGAACCACTTGATGAACACCCATGGCCAAGAAGCTTTACATCGAAACCCACGGTTGCCAGATGAATGAGTACGACAGCTCACGCATGGTCGATCTGCTGGGTGAACATCAGGCCCTGGAAGTCACAGCGCGCGCCGAAGACGCTGATGTCATCCTGCTGAATACCTGTTCGATCCGTGAACGCGCCCAAGACCGCGTGTACTCGCAACTGGGCCGCTGGCGCGAGCTGAAACTGGCCAACCCCGAGATGGTCATTGCCGTCGGCGGCTGCGTTGCCAGCCAGGAAGGCGCCGCCATCCGCGACCGCGCCCCTTACGTGGACGTAGTCTTCGGTCCGCAAACCCTGCACCGCCTGCCCGAGATGATCGACGCTGCGCGCATCACCAAATTGCCGCAGGTTGACGTGTCGTTCCCCGAGATCGAGAAATTCGACCACCTGCCTGAACCCCGCATCGACGGCCCAAGTGCCTATGTGTCGGTCATGGAAGGTTGCAGCAAGTACTGCACGTTCTGCGTGGTGCCCTACACCCGCGGCGAAGAAGTCAGCCGCCCGTTCGACGACGTGCTCAGCGAAGTGATCCACCTGGCCGAAAACGGCGTGCGTGAAGTGACCTTGCTGGGCCAGAACGTCAACGGCTATCGCGGCCTGACCGAGGACGGTCGCCTGGCGGACCTCGCTGAACTGATTCGCGTAGTGGCGGCCATCGACGGGATCGAGCGCATTCGCTACACCACCTCGCATCCGCTGGAGTTCTCGGACAGCCTGATCCAGGCCCACGCCGACGTGCCGGAGCTGGTAAAACACCTGCACTTGCCGGTGCAGTCGGGCTCGGACCGCATTCTGTCGGCGATGAAGCGCAACCATACGGCGCTGGAGTACAAGTCCAAGCTGCGCAAACTGCGCGCGGCGGTGCCGGGCATTTGCATCAGCTCTGACTTTATCGTCGGCTTCCCCGGTGAAACCGAAAAAGACTTCGAGCAAACCATGAAGCTGATCGAGGACGTCGGTTTCGACTTCTCGTATTCCTTTGTGTACAGCCAGCGCCCGGGCACGCCTGCGGCCGACCTGGTTGACGACACGCCAGAAGAGCGCAAAAAAGAGCGCCTCAACGCGCTGCAACACCGCCTGAACCAACAAGGTTTTGAGATCAGCCGGCAAATGGTCGGCTCCACTCAGCGGATTCTGGTGACCGATTACTCGAAAAAAGACCCTGGCGAATTGCAAGGGCGCACCGAAAACAACCGCATTGTTAACTTCCGCTGCGACAACCCGCAGTTGATCGGACAATTCGCCGACGTGCACATCGATGCCGCCCAGCCGCACTCCCTGCGGGGTTCTCTGCTGAACTAACGCAGGCTTCTGTAGGAGCGAGCTCGTCTCGCGATCTTTTGATCGTCTAAAAGATCGCGAGACGAGCTCGCCCCTGCAGAAGGTTAATCATTTATCACGGCCCTTTCGCGCGTGACCTGCTAGCGTTATCCTTCATCTCACCTCAATTGCCTTAGGGCGGCTAAAAACGACCTTGAACGCACCCATCGAACCACATCGTTTTCTCCTCGAGCCTTTTGAGGCTCGCCGCTTCGCCAATCTGTGCGGACAATTCGACGAGCATTTGCGCTTGGTCGAACAACGTCTGGGCATCGAAATCCGCAATCGCGGTAACCAGTTCGAAATGATCGGCGACCCCAAACTGACCGTTTCTGCAGAACACCTGCTGCGCCGTCTGTACCGCGAAACCAAAGCCACTGAGCTCTCGCCGGACCTGGTGCATCTGTTCTTGCAAGAGTCTGCTGCCACCGATGACCTGGCCATTACACCTGTGGCCGAGGCCAGCGTGTCGCTGCGCACCAAAAAGGGCATGATCCGCCCGCGCGGCACCAACCAGCAGCGCTACGTCAAAGAAATCCTCGGCAACGACATCAACTTCGGCATTGGCCCAGCCGGAACGGGTAAGACCTACCTGGCCGTGGCCTGCGCAGTTGACGCCCTGGAGCGCGAGCAGATCCGCCGCATCCTGCTGGTGCGCCCGGCGGTTGAAGCGGGCGAAAAACTCGGCTTCCTGCCGGGCGACCTGTCGCAAAAGATCGACCCGTACCTGCGCCCGCTGTATGACGCTCTGTACGAAATGCTCGGCTTTGAATACGTGGCCAAGCTGATCGAGCGGCAGATCATTGAAGTGGCACCGCTGGCCTATATGCGCGGTCGCACGCTGAACAACAGCTTCATCATTCTCGACGAAAGCCAGAACACCACCGTTGAGCAGATGAAGATGTTCCTGACCCGTATCGGCTTCGGCTCCACGGCCGTGATCACCGGTGACATCACCCAGATCGACCTGCCAAAAGGCACCAAGTCGGGGCTGACCCACGTGATTGACGTGCTCAAGGACGTGCCGGGTATCAGCTTTACGCACTTTTTGTCCAAAGACGTTGTGCGCCACCCGCTGGTACAACGCATCGTTGAGGCCTACGGGCGCTACGAACAGGAAGCCGCTGACAAGCTGGCCGCCCTGCCCGCCGCCAAGGATTACCGCAACGATGCTTGAGCTTGACCTGCAACTGGCCACCGAAGCCGCTGCGCCTAGCGAAGCCCAGTTCCGCCAATGGTGCGAACTGGCGCTGCGCCAGCGCACCGCCGACTCGGAAATGACCATTCGTCTGGTGGACGAAGCCGAAGGCCGTGAGCTTAATCACACTTGGCGACATAAAGACTACGCGACCAACGTGCTGTCTTTTCCGGCAGAAGTGCCGGACGAATTCCTTGATATCCCGCTTCTGGGTGACCTGGTCATCTGTGTGGCCGTGGTCGAGCGCGAAGCCGCCGAACAAGGCAAGGCACTTGACGCTCACTGGGCTCACTTGGTGATTCACGGCTGCTTGCATCTTCTGGGTTACGACCATATAGAAGACGAAGAAGCCGAAGAGATGGAAGCGCTGGAACGAACGTTGCTTGCAGAACTGGGTCATCCGGATCCGTATGCAGACGACGAAACTGATTAACAAACCACTGAAACGACCAAGGGATACGAGTAAATCGCTATGAGCGAAGACCGATCGAGCAACGGGCAAAAGTCATGGTTGGGTAAGCTGACCCAGGCCTTTGCCCATGAGCCGAAAAACCGCCAGGAGCTGCTGGAGCTGCTGCGCGAAGCACATCAGAACAAACTGTTGGACAGCGAAGCGCTGGCCATCGTTGAAGGCGCCATCCAGGTGGCTGACCTGCAAGTACGGGACATCATGGTCCCGCGTTCGCAGATGATCAGCATCAAGGCGACCCAGACACCCCGCGAATTCCTCCCGGCGATCATCGACGCAGCGCACTCGCGCTACCCCGTGATCGGCGAAAGCCACGATGACGTTCTCGGCGTCCTGCTGGCCAAAGACCTGCTGCCGCTGATCCTTCAAGAGAACGGCGACAAATTCAACATCAAGGATCTGCTCCGTCCAGCGACGTTTGTCCCTGAGTCCAAGCGCCTGAACGTGTTGTTGCGTGAGTTCCGTGCCAACCACAACCACATGGCCATCGTCATTGACGAATACGGCGGCGTGGCCGGTCTGGTGACGATTGAAGACGTTCTGGAACAGATCGTCGGCGACATTGAAGACGAACACGATGTCGAAGAAGACAGCTACATCAAGCCGCTGCCCAGCGGTGACTTCCTGATCAAGGCCCTGACGCCCATCGAGAACTTCAACGAGTTCTTTGACAGCGACTTCTCTGACGATGAGTTCGACACCGTTGGCGGCCTGGTCATGAGTGCGTTCGGGCACTTGCCAAAACGCAACGAAATCACTGAAATCGGCCCTTACCGCTTCCGCATCCTCAATGCCGACAGCCGCCGGATTCACCTGATTCGCTTAACGCCTATTGCCCGCTAAACCCTGACGCTAAGGATTGAAATGCGCTGGATAACCGCCCCCGGCTGGCCCGGTAACTTGCTGGCTGTGGTGGCCGGCGCACTGACAACCCTGGCGTTGGCACCTTTCGATATCTGGCCGCTGGCACTGGTTGCCCTGGCCCTGTTCTATCTGGGCTTGCGCGACCTGTCGCCCAAGCAGGCGCTGGGCCGTGGCTGGTGCTTCGGCTTTGGCCTGTTTGGCGCGGGCACCAGCTGGATCTACTACAGCATTCACCACTTCGGCGGGGCTTCGGTGCTACTGGCCGGCTTCCTGATGCTGCTGTTTACCGCCGCCATTGCCTGGTTCTTTGCCCTGCCCGCCTGGCTGTGGGCACGCTGGATCCGCCGCAATGAAGCGCCGCTGGCCGACACCCTGGCCTTTGCTGCGCTGTGGACGGCTCAGGAGGCTTTCCGCGGCTGGTTCCTCACAGGTTTCCCTTGGCTTTACTCGGGTTACAGCCAACTCGACGGCCCCCTGGCCGGGCTCGCGCCGCTGGGCGGCATGTGGCTGATTTCGTTCACCCTGGCGCTGACCGCAGCGTTGCTGTGCAACCTGCCCCGCCTGATCAAAGCCAGGCGCAAAGCCTTTATCGGCGCTGCCGTGGTGTTGCTGGCCGGCCCTTGGTGCATCGGCATTGCGCTCAAGCATCACGCCTGGACCAGCCCGTCGGGTGACCCGCTGAGCGTGGCGGCGATGCAGGGCAACGTTGCACAAAGCATGAAATGGGACCCGGCTGAGCTTAATGCGCAGTTGGCGCTGTACCGCGACATGACCTTCAGCTCCAAGCGCGTCGACCTGATTGTGTGGCCTGAAACGGCCATTCCGGTGCTCAAAGAGAACGCCGAAGGCTATTTGACGATGATGAGCCGGTTCGCCGCCGAGCGAAATTCCGCATTGATTACCGGCGTGCCGATCCGCGAAGAAGTACGCCACGAATCGCGCTTCTTCAACGGCATCACGGCCGTGGGTGAAGGCGATGGCGTGTACCTGAAACAAAAACTCGTACCGTTTGGTGAGTACGTCCCGTTGCAGGACGTACTGCGCGGCCTAATCGCGTTTTTTGACCTGCCGATGTCAGACTTTGCCCGCGGACCTGCCGACCAACCCATGCTGCAAGCCAAGGGTTACCAGATCGCCCCGCTGATTTGCTACGAAGTGGTGTACCCGGACTTTGTCGCCGGGCTGGCCGCGCAGAGCGATATTTTGCTGACCATCAGCAACGACACCTGGTTCGGCACCTCGATCGGCCCCCTGCAACATTTGCAAATGGCCCAGATGCGCGCCCTTGAAGCGGGCCGCTGGATGATCCGCGCAACCAACAACGGCGTCACCGCGCTGATCAACCCGTTTGGGCAGATCACCACGCAGATCCCGCAGTTCGAGCAAGGGATCCTGTACGGCGACGTGGTGCCCATGCACAACCTGACGCCTTACCTGCAATGGCGCTCGTGGCCGCTGGCAATCCTGTGTGCGTTGCTGATTGGCTGGGCGCTGATCACCAGCCGCATCGCCAAAACGGTGTAAACCCGAAAAGCCAACCCCCTGTAGGAGCGAGCTTGCCTCGCGATCTTTTAAAGATCAAAAGATCGCGAGGCGCACTTAGCGGTAAAACAACGGGTAGGCGATCTGCCCGACGGCTTCGTTGAGCAACAGCCCGGACTGCCAAAACGACTTGTACTCCGGCATCCAGCCGCCCAGCGGCCTGGCGTTGTCGACGCTTAAAAAGCCGACCGGCGCCGGCACAACCTCAAACCCCGCTTTTTCAAAGCTCCACACCGAACGCGGCATGTGCCACGCCTGGGTGACCACCACCACGCGCTTGATGCCCTGCGGCAACAGAATCTCTGCACTCATTTGCGCGTTTTCCCAGGTGGTGCGGCTGCGTTCTTCTTTCCAGCGAACCTCAACCCCCGAATCTTCGCGCAACGAATCGGCCATTATCTGCGCCTCGCTCGGTGGGGTGCCGTAGTGCAAGCCGCCCGTGACCAGCACCGGCAACCCCGAAGCCTTGGCCAGTTGCGCCGCATAACGCTGGCGTTCCAGGCCGATCCCGGTGGGCTGATCGCTGCCCCACGCCGGATCGCCGCGCTCACGCCCGGAGCCCAGCAGCACAATGGCATCGGCGCGCTCAGACAAGCTCGACCACTCGCTTGGGGCTAGCGCAGGCTCGCGCTCAATGGCGCGGGCGCTCCATTCCACCATCACCGGCAAGCTCATCAACCATAAGCCGCCAAGGCCCACGGCAAACAGCGCACCGGCCAGACGCGGACGCGAATGGCGCAGCCACCAGGCCGCCAGCAGGAACAAAAGAAGGATGCCCGGAGGCAATAGAAGTTGTTTAACAAAGTAGCGAAAAGGCATCGAGCATCTCCATAGATGCCCGAAGCCTAAGGGGGTTGAAGGGAGGCATCAACAGGGCTGGCCAAAACTCAATCACAACCCGTGTTACCTCAACCCTGAGGAAATGCCGCTCTTCACGTGGGCCCGACCTGGATCGTCGCGCCGGCCTACTTACCCTTAACCCTGTCTTTGAGCCAGATGACCTTGGCTGTCTGAGGGGCTTTTTGCTCAGTACTGCTGCCTTGCAGGCGTTCATCAGCCTCACGCCCGATCCGGTTTAAATAAACGTTGATCAACTCCAACTCGGCACGACTCAAACCACGCAATTCCAATTCGGCAGGACGTTCGTTTCTCAGTCGCACTGCCGTCTTTGCTGAATCAAGAGCCACACTCAAACGATCAATCAGCCGCTCGAACACCTCCGAATTTATAGCCTTGTATTGCGACTCAACCATCCGTCCACCTCATTAAGGAAGTTTCTTCCCCCCACCAACAGCGTAGCTGCGCTGCTAAAACCAGCGCGCCGCTGCGACCAACGGAGCGATGAGGCAATCAGGGTTTCCCTCGATAGAGTGGGGTCATGTATGCTACGGGACTTCCTGTAACCCCTGCTCCAACCTGACCGGGCAACAAAAATGTCCGCGTGAGTTGAAGAGGATTAGGCCACCCTTCATTAGTACAAGTAGCCATGCACGAACAATATCAACCCCGTGAAATAGAAGCCGCCGCCCAATCATTCTGGGACAACCAAAAGTCCTTCGAAGTCAGCGAAGATCTAGGCAAAGAAACCTACTACTGCCTATCGATGTTCCCGTACCCAAGCGGCAAGCTACACATGGGGCACGTGCGCAACTACACCATCGGTGACGTGATCTCGCGCTACCAGCGCATGCTCGGCAAAAACGTTCTGCAACCCATGGGTTGGGACGCTTTCGGCATGCCGGCTGAAAACGCGGCGATGAAAAACAAAGTCGCCCCGGCCAAGTGGACCTACGACAACATCGCTTACATGAAAACCCAGCTGTGCAGCCTGGGTCTGGCGGTGGACTGGTCCCGAGAGATCACCACCTGCAAGCCTGATTACTACCGCTGGGAACAGTGGCTGTTCACCCGCCTGTTCGAAAAAGGCGTGATCTACCGTAAAAACGGCACCGTGAACTGGGACCCGGTCGACCAGACCGTTCTGGCTAACGAACAAGTGATCGACGGCCGCGGCTGGCGTTCGGGCGCGTTGATCGAAAAACGCGAAATCCCGATGTACTACTTCAAGATCACCGCTTACGCGGATGAGCTGCTTGAAAGCCTCGACGACATGCCCGGCTGGCCGGAGCAAGTCAAAACCATGCAACGGAACTGGATTGGCAAATCCCGTGGCATGGAAGTGCAGTTCCCCTACGACCAGGCTTCCATCGGCGAAGCGGGCGCACTCAAAGTCTTCACCACCCGTCCAGACACCCTGATGGGCGCCACTTACGTGGCCGTGGCGGCAGAACACCCGCTGGCCACCCTGGCAGCGCAAAACAACCCTGAGCTGCAAGCGTTTATCGCTGAATGCAAAGGCGGCAGCGTTGCCGAAGCCGACGTGGCGACCCAAGAGAAAAAGGGCCTGCCCACCTCGCTGTTCGTGGAACACCCACTGACCGGTGAAAAGCTCCCGGTTTGGGTCGCCAACTACGTACTGATGCATTACGGCGATGGCGCTGTAATGGCAGTGCCGGCCCACGACGAGCGTGATTTCGAATTCGCCACCAAGTACAACCTGCCAATCAAGGCCGTTGTCCGCACCAGCGCAGGCGATGAGTCGCCAGCACCGTGGCAGGCCGCTTACGGCGAACACGGCCCGCTGATCAACTCCGGCGAATTCGACGGGCTGGACTTCCAGGCCGCATTCGATGCCATCGAAGCCGCCCTGACTGCCAAGCACCTGGGCCAGTCGCGCACCCAGTTCCGTCTGCGTGACTGGGGCATCAGCCGACAGCGCTACTGGGGCTGCCCGATCCCGATCGTGCACTGCGACACCTGCGGTGACGTGCCGGTCCCGGAAGACCAACTGCCGGTCGTATTGCCAGAAGACGTCGTACCCGATGGCGCCGGTTCGCCATTAGCGCGCATGCCTGAGTTCTACGAGTGCAACTGCCCTAAATGTGGCGCACCGGCCAAACGCGAAACCGACACGATGGACACCTTCGTCGAATCGTCGTGGTACTACGCGCGCTATGCTTCGCCGCACTTCGACGGTGGCCTGGTAGAACGCAAGGCGGCTGACCACTGGTTGCCGGTCGACCAGTACATCGGCGGTATCGAACACGCGATCTTGCACCTGCTGTACGCGCGCTTCTTCCACAAACTGATGCGCGACGAAGGTCTGGTCAGCTCCAACGAGCCGTTCAAGAACCTGCTGACTCAGGGCATGGTTATCGCTGATACCTATTTCCGTACCCTGGACAACGGCGGCAAGGACTACTTCAACCCGGACGACGTAGAAGTCGAGCGCGACGCCAAGGCCAAGATCATCGGCGCCACGCTGAAGTCTGACGGCCTGCCGGTTGAAATCGGCGGTTCGCAAAAAATGTCCAAGTCGTTGAACAACGGCGTCGACCCTCAGTCCATGATCGAGCAATACGGTGCAGACACCTGCCGTCTGTTCATGATGTTCGCCTCGCCACCTGACGCCAGCCTGGAATGGTCGGATGCCGGTGTTGAGGGGGCGCACCGCTTCCTCAAGCGCGTATGGCGCCTGGCCCACGCTCACGTAGGTCAAGGCCTGCCGGGCGCGCTGGACGTTGCCGGCCTGAACGACGAGCAAAAAGTCATTCGCCGTGCCATTCACCAGGCCATCAAGCAAGCCAGCCAGGACGTCGGCCAGCATCACAAATTCAACACCGCCGTTGCCCAGGTAATGACCGTGATGAACGTGCTCGAAAAAGCACCGCAAGCCACCGAACAGGACCGCGCCCTGCTGCAGGAAGGTCTTGAGACGGTTGCCTTGATTCTCGCGCCGATCACGCCGCACATCAGCCACGTGCTGTGGGGCCAGTTGGGTCACGCCACCGCAATCATCGACGCCGCCTGGCCAACCCTGGATGAAAGCGCACTGGTGCAAGACACCCTGCAGCTGGTTATTCAGGTGAACGGCAAACTGCGCGGTCACATCGAAATGCCTGCGGCTGCCAGCCGTGAAGAGGTTGAGGCGGCTGCCCGCACCAACGAAAACGTGCTGCGCTTTACCGAAGGCCTGACGATCCGCAAAGTGATCGTGGTACCGGGTAAATTGGTCAACATCGTCGCCAGCTAATTGGAACAGGCGCCCGGCCTTTGAGCCGGGCGCCCATTAAAACCTTTCGGGTCGCCATGCCGACCTACCTGGTTTCAAGGGGAGCTACACATGATCAAACGCAACTTGCTGGTGATGGGTCTCGCTGTTCTGTTGAGTGCCTGCGGCTTCCAGCTGCGCGGTACCGGCACCAACCAACTGACCATTACCGAGCTGGGCCTCAGCGCCCGTGATGCTTACGGCCAAACCGTTCGCGACCTGCGCCTGGCGCTGGAAGGCAGCGGCGTTAAAATCACCGACGCGGCACCGTACAAGCTCGTATTGAACAATGAGCAAGAAAACCAGCGCGCTGCCAGCTACACCGGCACCGGCTCGACCGCTGAGTACGAACTGACCAAGGTCTTGAACTACCAGATCAAAGGCGACAACAACCTGGTGTTGCTCGAGAACAAAGTTGAAGCCCGCAAGTTCTTCATGCAAGACAGTGGCAACATCGCGGGTAGCACTCAGGAAGCTTCGATGGTCCGCAAGGAACTCGACCGCGATCTGGTTCAGCAAGTCCTGCTGCGCCTTGAACAACTGACGCCAGCACGTCTGGCCGAACTGCAAACACTGGCCGACGAAAAGGCCCGTGCAGAAGCGGCAGCCCTGGAAGCCCAGCAAAAAGCTGAAGCCGAAACCCCTCAGCAGTCGCCACTCGAACTGCCATAAGTAAGGGATACGGGGCGCTCAAGCGCCCCGTCATCTATCTAGCCCCTATGAAACTCGCCCCCGCTCAACTCACCAAACACCTGCAAGGCAGCCTGTCGCCGGTCTACATCATCAGCGGCGATGACCCGCTGTTGTGCCAAGAAGCTGCCGACGCCATCCGCACGGCTGCCCGCCAGCAGGGCTTTGATGAGCGCCAGGTGTTCAGCGCCGACGCCAGCTTTGACTGGGGCACGCTGCTGCAAGCGGGCGCCAGCATGTCGCTGTTTGCCGAACGGCGCCTGCTGGAATTGCGCCTGCCTTCCGGCAAACCCGGCGACAAAGGCGCTGCGGCCCTGATCGAATATTGCTCGCGCCCGGCCGAAGACACCTTGCTGCTGATCAGCCTGCCCAAGCTCGACGGCAGCGCGCAAAAGACCAAGTGGGGCAAAGCCCTGATTGAAGGCCCGCAGACCCAGTTCTTGCAGATCTGGCCGGTGGACGCCAACCAGTTGCCGCAATGGATTCGTCAGCGCCTGTCACAAGCCGGGCTGGCCGCCAGCCAGGACGCTGTCGAACTCATCGCCGCTCGGGTTGAAGGCAACCTGCTGGCGGCAGCCCAGGAAGTCGAAAAGCTCAAGCTGATGGCCGAAGATGGCCAGATCACCGTCGAAACCGTGCAGGCAGCGGTGGCTGACAGCGCCCGCTTTGATGTGTTCGGCTTGGTCGATGCGGTGCTCAACGGCGAAGCGGCGCATGCCCTGCGCATGCTCGAAGGCCTGCGCGGCGAAGGCGTCGAGCCACCCGTCATTTTGTGGGCGTTGGCCCGTGAGCTACGGGTACTGGCCAACATCGCACTGCAATACAGCCAGGGCATCCCGCTGGACAAAGCCTTCAGCCAGGCCCGCCCACCGGTCTGGGACAAGCGCAAACCACTCATGAGCAAAGCGTTGCAACGCTATTCGGCACAACGCTGGGCCCAGTTGTTGATGGATGCGCAACGCATTGATGCCCAGATCAAAGGCCAGGCCGCCGGGTCAGCCTGGAGCAGCCTGAGCCGATTAACGCTGCTGATGTGTGGGCAACGTCTGAATTTGCCAGCGGAGTAATCCTCAACGCGGGGGCGCACTGGACAACTCAAAAAAACTGGCCGATGATTTGCGCTCGTTCACATTGAGCCTTTTCTAACCCAGCGAGAGTAAAGCCATGAGCAAGCGCCCCAACAAGGCCAAGTCCATTGTTGCCCAACCCCTGTTCCGCAGCCGCCAGGAACGCCCCGCCAAAGGCAAAGGCAGCTACCGCCGCGAAGCCTTCCAGTCGAGAGACCGGGAGGCTTTTTACTTTCTGGCTGCCTGACAGCGGGGATGATAAGGTCTGCATCTGATTTGCATTTCGTGGACCTGCGCATGTCTTTAAGTTCTTCACACCGTTGGCCGATGCGCCAACTGATTGCTTTTTCCAGCGTCATCTTGTTAGTCGCCTGCGCAGAAAAACCCACCGCAGCCGATGCCCAGCCTTTGCCTGTCCCTCCTGCCGCGCCGGTGGTCACCACCAACGCCGCCAGCACTGACATGCCCGACATTCAGCCCGCTCAAAGCTTTGAGCAATGGTTGGCCAACTTCCGCGTGCAAGCCCTGAACGCCGGGATCTCGCCGACTATTTTCGATAACGCGTTCAACGGCGTTACGCCCGACATGAGCGTGATCAAGGCCGACCGCAGCCAACCTGAATTCAGCCGCCCGGTCTGGGAATACCTTGACGGTGCCCTGTCGCCTTTGCGCGTGCGCAATGGCCAACGCCTGCTGGAGCAAAACGCCGAACTGCTGGGCCGCATCGAGCAACGCTACGGTGTTGATCGCCGGGCGCTGGTGTCGGTGTGGGGCATGGAAAGCAACTTTGGCACCTTCCAGGGCAACAAGTCGGTGATTCGCTCACTGGCCACCCTCGCCTACGAAGGCCGTCGCCCGGAGTTCGCCCAAAGCCAACTGATTGCCGCGCTCAAGATCATTCAGGAAGGCGATGTCACGCCGGACAAGATGCTCGGCTCCTGGGCGGGCGCCATGGGCCAGACCCAGTTCATCCCGACCACCTATGAAACCCACGCTGTGGATTTCGACGGCGATGGCCGTCGCGACATCTGGAACAGCTCAGCCGACGCCCTGGCCTCGACCGCCCACTACCTGCAAAGCTCTGGCTGGAAGCAAGGCCAGCCGTGGGGCTTTGAGGTTCAGTTGCCTGCCGGGTTCGATTACGCGCTGGCCGATGGTGCGGTGCGCAAGAGCGTCAGTGAATGGCGCAAGCTCGGCGTAACCCTGCCGGCTGGCACCCAGGCACCTGCCGGGGCCGAAGAACTCAGCGCCACATTGTTGTTGCCGGCTGGCTACCGTGGCCCGGCGTTTTTGGTGCTGGATAACTTCCGCGCCATTTTGCGTTACAACAATTCGTCATCGTATGCCTTGGCGGTGGGCTTGCTGTCGCAACGCTTCAATGGCGGCGGGGTGATAGTGGGCGACTGGCCAAAAGACGACCTGCCCCTGAGCCGCACCGAGCGCATGGAGTTGCAGACCCTGCTGAGCCAGCGCAACTTCGATGCGGGCAACCCTGACGGCATTATTGGCGCCAATACCCGTAAAGCGATTCGCAGTGCGCAACAAGCTTTTGGCTGGCCCGCCGATGGCTACCCGACGCATAAACTGCTCGAGCGTTTGCGCAGCCAATAACCCATTACCTTGTAGGAGCTGCCGCCCCATATACGACGCCGCGTGGTTGCGCAGCAAACAGGACAGCGAGTATCTTCGGCATCCCCCAATCGGTTCCCTCTCCTTCGGGAGTGTATGGACCGGGGACATAGCGAACACAATGTTCGGAGACATCGCGAACACTTTTAATAGGACACATTGACCCCTTAGGAGGTGTGATGTGTCC
>Ga0302347_1000686_pt1 | contig 49106 bp, 46 predicted proteins | sample PhyWR1_FD_202178 | JGI IMG/M metagenome (GOLD analysis project Ga0302347, IMG submission 202178) | Leaf surface microbial communities from wheat plants in UC Gill Tract Community Farm, Albany, California, United States - DLSL W.R1 (v2)... | ecosystem: Host-associated > Plants > Phyllosphere >... | reverse complement strand
GATTCCAGTATTGCCGCCATCACTCCAGCCGAGAATATTGATTTTTTTCAATTTTAATTCATCAGCCAACGCTTTCACATCATCCGCAAATTTTATATAAGTCAAAGGTCCTTTCGAGGTATCCGTGCTTTTTCCTTGGGCTCTTGTATCCATGGCAATGACTTGGAAATGCTTGGAAAGCTCTGGTATCTCTTTCGAAAACGCATCGATGCTTCCGCCATTGCCGTGAAGTAAAAAGAGCGGTTCACCTTTGCCATAAACTTCGTAATAAATATCGGCATCTTTCAAATGAAGCATTTTTCCAGCTTTTGGGTTTTTACCAAAATCGTAAACTTGAGCCAGGGAAATTATAGAAATAAACAGAGCAATGAGAGAAATAACATTTTTCATTTTGATGTATTGATTAATCAAATTTAAAAATAAATCGAATTATTTCTTCACTTTCACATCAATATTAATGGCCGGTGCAGCAATACCAATCTTCTCCCAATTCCCATAAAACGAACGGTAAAAACCTGACTTAAACAAAGCACCACTCAGAGCCACTTTTCCGTCTGATTGTCCTATAAACTGAATCCCAACAAAGAATTTGCCCACGAGCCAGATCCCTTCTTTGCTCACATCTACAGAAAATGTAGAATCTTGTAAATTGTCTTTTCCGATTGTGGCGATAACATCATTTTCCAAAATCAGATTATTCGGTTTTCCATCTTTTTCATCATAGATTGTATAACGAACTTTGATCGGCGCCGTAGCTTCGAATCTGGAAAAGTTCATATTAATTTTATTGATTTTTAATTTCTTTTTTGAATTAAATTCTACGGCAGTTTCCACAACAACATCCTCACCTTTTTCCATATTAGGGGTAAACATCATAGACCTTGATTTGCTATTGATACCCAAATTTTTCTCTTTATAATTTTGAGGCGTAATGACAACTTCTTGGATATTGTTAACTTTTTCGTACAAATAAATATTGTGAGGATTGCTTTTCACAAAGTCTTCTACCGAACTTTTGAACTGCTTGTAACCAGGAACCGCCACTATCAGTTCTTTTTCTTTGGAAACATTTTCCAATGGGATTTGGAATTTCCCATTTTCGTCAGCCTGAACACCAAAATTATTATTCACGATTCCGATTTTGGCGTAAGGAATTGGTTGGTTGTCATCTTTTGATAAAACAGTCCCTGAGATAAGTTGAGCCTGATAAAGGATGCCAACAAAGAACGCAAAAAGAAGATTGAGTTTTTTCATAGGTTTAATTTGATTGCAAACTTCTGAAATTTCCCATTTCAATTATCTCAATGAAAGGTTAAATCAATTTTGGTTTTCGTTAAATTTTTCTAAAATCTACTTTGAAACACAGATTGGACAGCCTGGCTTGAACGGAAATCCTTTTTTGTGTGGAAAAAGCTTGGCAAAAAGATTGGGAGTGGAAGACGGATAAACTGCCCAAATAATTATGATTATCTGAATTTTAAAATTTCATTTTCGTACTTTCGCAGCTGGAAAAACTTCCAGCATCTAACCTCCATCATCCAACCAAAAATGAATTACGTTTCTGCAGAAAATCTTAGCAAATCTTACGGTGTCAAAGTTCTGTTCAAAAATATTACCTTCCACGTGAACGAAGGCGACAAAATTGCCATCGTTGCCAAAAACGGAAGTGGAAAATCCACACTTCTGAAAATCCTGATGGGAAAAGAAATTGCGGACGGCGGAGAAGTGGTCATCAACAAAGACATTCAGGTTGTTTTGTTTGACCAGGAAATTGACTTTGACCCGAAATTGTCTGTGGAAGAATTTATGATGACTTTGGATTCTGCGCCAATTTTGGCTTTGAAAAAGTATCATCACGCATTGACCTCGGAAAATCCTGATGATATGGAAACGGCTTTGGCAGAGATGGAAATCCATAAAGCCTGGGATTTGGAAAATGAGATGGAACAGATACTCTCTCAACTAAAAATCACAGATTTATCGGCGAAAATGGGAACGCTTTCCGGTGGACAAATCAAAAGAATCGCATTGGCGAAACTCTTGACAGAAACCAGAGCAGAACATCGCCACACATTGTTGATTATGGATGAGCCGACCAACCACCTGGACGTGGAAATGGTAGAATGGCTGGAAAATTATTTGAGTAAGGCTAAAATCACATTGCTTCTGGTGACGCACGATCGTTATTTCCTGGATGCCGTTTGTGACAAGATTTGGGAAATGGAAGACGGAAATCTCTATCTCCACAACGGAAGTTACGCGACTTATCTTGAGAATAAAATGATTCGTGAGGACAATCTGAACTCAACAATCGATAAAGCCAACAACCTTTACAGAAAGGAATTGGAATGGATGAGAAGACAGCCGAAAGCGAGAACTACGAAATCAAAATCTCGTCAGGATGATTTCTATGAAACTGAGAAAATAGCGAAAACCGACACGAGAAAAGAAACGCTGGCGCTTGATTTCGAAATGAAAAGATTAGGGAATAAAATCCTTGAACTGAGGGATATCAATAAAAGTTATGGTGAAAAAGTCTTGTTCAAAGATTTCTCTTACCAATTTCAGAGAGGCGAAAAAGTGGGGATTGTTGGGAAAAATGGTGCCGGAAAATCCACTTTGTTGAATATCATTCAAGGTTTTGAACCGAAAGATTCCGGGGAGATTGAAACCGGAGAAACGATTAAATTCGGATATTTTGCCCAGAAAGGACTTCAGTATAAAGAAGACGAAAGAGTTATTGATTTCATCAAAGAAATTGGAGAGAATTTTCCTTTGGCTAATGGAAAAACCATCTCGGCTTCTCAGTTTTTAAGATTATTTTTATTTGATGACCAGACGCAATATTCGCCGATCTCGAAACTTTCGGGGGGAGAAAAACGCCGTTTGCATTTGATGTATATTCTTTATCAAAATCCGAATTTCCTGATTTTTGATGAGCCTACAAATGATTTGGATTTGCCAACTTTGACGGTTCTCGAAAATTTTCTTCAGAATTTCCAGGGTAGTTTGATAATCGTTTCTCACGACCGTTACTTTATGGATAGAATTGTGGACCACGTTCTGGCATTTGAAGGCGAAGGAAAAATAAAGGAATTTGTTGGAAATTTCTCTGAATATCGTGAGAATCTGAAAAACGAAGAAAAAAATCCGAAAGCCGAAGCGCCTAAAGTTGAAAAAGTTGAAGCTCCGAAAGAAGTGCCTGCGCCAGTTGTGACCAATCAACCCGCTAAGAAAAAACTGTCTTTCAAAGAACAGCACGAACTGGAAACCATCGAAAAGGAAATGCCGAAACTGGAAGAACAAAGAAGCAAAATCCTTGACGAACTGAATAACGAAACCGATTACGAAAAGATTGCAAAATTTTCTACGGAATTGGAAGCCATTTCTGAGAAATTAGAAAACTTTGAACTTCGTTGGTTGGAGTTACAAGATTAATTTTAGAAGATATTAGATTTTAGAAACTAGAGGTTAGATTTGATAACTGAATGGATTTATGGATAAGATAAAGGACACAAGAAGTTTTATGAGAATCGCTCATAGGTATCTTGGATATCTGATGGCGGGCATTATGGCTGTGTATGCGATTAGTGGTGTGATTCTGGTTTATCGTGACACGGATTTTTTGAAAAAGGAAAATCATTACGAGAAAGTTTTTGATAAAAATTTAGACGCAAAAAAACTGGGCGAGGAAACTAAAATCAAGAATCTGGAAATCACAAAAACAGAAAACGGAATTTTATATTTCAAAGAAGGAACTTATAATTCGCTAACTGGAAAAGCTGATTATATGAAGAAAGAATTGCCTTTTGTTTGGGACAAAATGACAAAACTTCACAAAGCAAAATCCGAGCAAGCGCTTTCTCCACTGAACACTTTTTTCGGAATTTGTCTTTTATTCTTTGTCATATCCAGTTTTTGGATGTTCAATCCGAAGTCAAAAGCCTTTAAACGTGGAATGGTTTTTACAGCGATTGGGATTTTGATTGCTTTGCTGTTGACGTTTTTGTAAATTAAATCAAATGGAAAGTCTTGAGTAAAACATTCAAGCTCCAGATAATTACTATTGATCCCACGCCGATGAACATTGCTTTCAGTGGTAATTTTCCGGCTAATCTTGCGGCAATTGGTGCTGCCAAAACACCGCCAAGAATCAATCCTGCAATGAGTTGCCAATGGCTGATTCCGATTACGGAAAAGAATGTCAAAGCACTGGCGAAGGTTACGAAGAACTCTGTCAAACTCACAGTCCCAATCACATAACGTGGTGTTTTTCCTTTAGAAATTAATGTTGATGTTACCAACGGTCCCCAACCGCCCCCACCGAAAGAATCCAGAAATCCGCCTGCCCCTGCCAGCCAACCTACTCTTTTGGTTTTTTTTCTGATTTTATTCTTTTTGAAGGCATTAAGTAAGATTCTTATTCCAAGAATGAATGTATAAAGTGCGAGAATTGGTTTGATGATTCCAGCGTATTTTTCTCCCAGATATGATAACATTAATGCACCTAAAATCGCACCTAAAACACCTGGAATCAGAATGTTTTTGAATAATTTCTTATTGATATTCCCGAATTTGTAATGACTGAATCCAGAAGCTCCGCTGGAAAACATTTCAGCCGTGTGGATACTACTGCTAATTGCCGGCAACGGAATCCCTATATACAAAAGCGCTGCCGTACAAGTCACACCGTAACCCATTCCCAAAGCGCCATCAATCAATTGCGCTAAAAATCCAACCAAGAATAACCAGAAAAATCGTTCATCTGTATTATGATTCAGATATTGATAGGCGACTTTAAAATCTTCTAATCCAATATAAAATGAAACTATATTTCCAATCAACAGAACTACAAAAGCCCAGAAAAATATGGTCGCAATTCTGCGCCATTTTTTTTCTCCGTTAATAATGAAAAGAGATTTCCTCTCTTGTGTATCATTATTTCCCCGAAAGAAAAAATCATTTTCCGAAGGTAGACTGGGAGCAAAATATAAGTTCTTTCTTTCTTTAATTTTATTAATTATCAACTGGTCCTGAGCAGAATCTTCTGTCGCCACAATGAACAAATCGGCAATCTCTAAGTAAGAATCGTCAAAATCTTCATTGATAATTTTGACCGACGTATTTTCCAGCAACAGGTTTTTGATATCATCAGAAAGTCTCTTTGCAAGAACGCTGATATTAGCATCCGGAATATTCTGCATAATATCATTAAGCTGTTCAGAAGCTAATTTTCCACCGCCGACAATCAAAATCTTGTTAGTCGATGCGTTGATGAAAACCGGAAGTGAAATTTTTGATGTCAAAGTCTGTTTTATTTAAAATTACTGAATCAATCCTGCGCCAACTGTTACAAAACTCGTCTCATCGATAAAGATAATTCCGCCATTGGAAGCCAAATCTTTGTAAGAATCGTAAGCCAAAGGTTTTGCAGTTTTGAGTCTTAGTTTTACAATTTCGTTTAGGGAAACCTGCTCAACATCCTGTTTTTCCAAAGTATTGACATCCAATTTATATTCGATGTCTTTTACGATTCCTTTGACTTGGGTTGTATTATTTTGAATCAGATATTTTGAACCGGATTTCAAAGGTTTGTCGCCCATCCAGCAAACTAGAACTTCTAATTCCTGTTCGATTTTTGGCAAATCATTGGATTTTACAATCAAGTCGCCTCGGCTGATATCCACATCATTTTCCAAATGTAAAACCACACTTTGAGGAGCAAATGCTTCGTCAACTTGTTTTTGAGCAACTTCTATTGCAGAGATTTTGCTTTCAGTTCCGGAAGGTAAAATCGTTACCAAATCTCCAACTTTATAAATTCCGCTGGTGATTTTTCCTGCATAACCGCGATAATCGTGAAGTTCTTCTGTCTGAGGGCGAATCACGTATTGAACAGGAAATCTCGCTTTATCCAGATTGATTGTATTTTCCAGCTCAACTGTTTCCAAATAATCGAGTAAAGTTTTTCCTTCGTACCAATTCAGGTTTTCGGATTTGTCAACGATATTGTCTCCATCAAGAGCTGAGATCGGGATATAAACGACATTATTTAAAGACAGCTGTTCTGCCATTTTGGAATAGTCGCCTTTGATATTATTGAAAATTTCTTCCGAATATCCAACCAAATCCAGCTTGTTAATCGCAACAACAACATTCGGAATATTGAGTAATGATGCAATGATTGAATGTCTTTTGGTCTGTTCTATGATTCCGTTTCTGGCATCGATTAAAATAATGATTAAAGCAGCGTTACTGGCTCCAGTAATCATATTCCTAGTATATTGGACGTGACCCGGCGCATCTGCAATGATAAACTTACGTTTCGGGGTGGAGAAATATTTGTAAGCCACATCGATTGTAATTCCTTGTTCACGTTCTGCTCTCAAACCGTCTGTCAGCAAAGCCAAATCAATAGTTCCGTCATTTTTGAATTTACTTGCACGTTCGACAGCTTCTAATTGGTCTATCAGAATGTTTTTGCTATCGTATAATAATCTGCCTATCAGTGTGCTTTTTCCGTCGTCTACACTTCCTGCAGTTATAAATCTTAATATATCCATTGTTTTGATAATTGATATTTGATAATCGAAAAATGATTTTGGAAATACAATCATTCATCATTTATAATTCATCATTAATAATTAAAAGTATCCGGCCTTCTTCCTGTCTTCCATTGCGGCTTCCGAGGTTCTGTCGTCTATTCTGGTTTCGCCACGTTCGCTGGTTTTTGTGGTGATAATTTCCGCAATCACTTGTTCCAGATTATCAGCCTCGGACAAAACTGCGGCGGTGCAGGTCATATCGCCAACTGTTCTGTAGCGTACTTTTTCTGTGGTCACAATGTCGCCTTCTTCCAGATTAACAAACTCATTCATTGCGATGAATTGGTTGTCCAGATTCAGAACTTCTCTCTCGTGTGAAAAATAGATTGAAGGTAATTGGATATTTTCTTTCAAAATGTAATTCCAGACATCCAATTCTGTCCAGTTACTGATAGGAAATGCTCTCACTTGTTCTCTTTTGTGGATTTTCCCGTTGTAAGTATTCCAGAGTTCAGGACGCTGAAGTTTCGGGTCCCATTGGCCAAAATCATCACGAACTGAGAAAATACGTTCCTTGGCTCTGGCTTTTTCCTCGTCGCGTCTTCCGCCACCAATACAACAATCGAATTCGAATTCTTCAACCGTGTCCAAAAGTGTGAAAGTCTGCAAAGCGTTTCTACTTGGCAGTTTCCCCTTTGGTTCGGTCAATCCTTTTTCTTTGATGGTATCTTCCACTTTTCTTACAATCAGTTTTTCACCAATTTGTTCAGCCAACTGGTCACGGAATTCCAAAACTTCTGGAAAATTATGACCTGTGTCGATGTGAACTAATGGAAACGGAAATTTACCCGGACGAAAAGCTTTCAGCGCTAAATGTACCAGCGTAATACTGTCCTTTCCGCCACTGAAAAGCAAAGCCGGCCGTTCAAACTGACCCGCAACTTCCCTGAAAATATGAATGGCTTCGGATTCTAACTGCTCCAGATAATCCAAATGATATTTTGACATTTTAAAATTTATTTTTTTAACGCAAAGAGCGCAAAGTTTTATTTAATCTAATTGAAAACATTTTAAGATTCGCAAAGGCGTTCCACTCAGCAAAAATTAATACTTATAAACATTCACAATTGGATATAATTTATATTTTTTGAAATAATTGATCTATTATTTGTGGACGTGGAGTCCACATTCTTTTTTGCTGGCATCTTCCCACCACCAACGACCTGCACGAAAATCTTCTCCCGGCTGAATTGCTCTTGTACAAGGCGCGCAACCGATGCTGACAAAACCTTTCTCGTGTAAAATATTATAGGGAATTTGATTTTGTTTGATGTAATTTTTGACTTCTTCTGTTGTCCAAAACAAAAGAGGATGGAACTTTATAATTTGATTGGACTCATCCCATTCGAATTGAGCAAGATTTTCTCTTGCAACAGAATGCTCGGCTCTTAGTCCTGTAATCCAGATCTTGTTGCCATTCAAAGCTCTTTTCAGCGGATGAACTTTTCTGATGTCACAACAGGTTTTTCTGTTTTCCACTGACCTGTAAAATGAGTCAGGACCATTGTCCTGAATGAAAGGTTCTAATTCTTCCGGGTTCGGATAATAGGCTTTGATATTGACTTTGTATTTTGACCTTGTGAGATTCCAAGTATTGTAGGTGTCCTCGAATAATCTGCCTGTATCTAACGTGAAAATTTTGATTGGTAAATCTTTCACCAAATCTGTAATTACCTGATCTTCGAAGCTAAAACTTGTGGAAAAACAAACTTCATGGGGAAATTGAGAGACTAGTTTATGGAGAATATCTTCATTAGAAAAATCCTGTAAATTGTTTGTGCTTAAGTTTTCAAAAGCAGATTTTAAGTCCTCATCCATAATTTTAAACTTCCAAAGTACAAATGTAACAATTCATATAAATCTTACCAAATTAGTATAATTTAAAATGCATTAAAAATCAATAGAATCTTTTAACATCGATATCGGAATCTATCTCGATTTGATTTTCTAAATAGTCAAACATTATTTTTGAGAAATAAGTTCCGTTTAGAACACCTCTCGCTCCAAGCCCGTTAAAAATATGCAGGTTTTGAAAATCAGGATGTGTTCCTAAAATTGGTTTTCTATCATCAACTGTTGCTCGGAAAGCAGTTTTGATCTTAGTGGTTGTGAAATCATTTTTATAGAATTCTTTCAGACCATTCTCCAATTCATCTACAAACTCTTGATTGATGTCCGAAGTCTCGTCTAAACGATCATAAGTTCCGCCGTAATAGAATCTGTTATCAGAAAGCGAGAAAAGGAAATGCTTCTTCTTGATGATGTATGGATCAATTGTTTCGTCTATTTTCACCTCTAGACAATGTCCTTTGTTTGGTAGGATGGGGATATTATCAAAATATGGATTGTCCTTAATGCTGACTCCTTCGCAAAAAACAATTTTTTTGAATTGGTAGTTTTTGTATTGAGAATTCATAGCGTCGATATTATCATAATCGAAATCTTCGGAAGTCAGATTTCCGTTTATTTCAAGATAATCGTAGAAGTCAATGAAGAAATTCTCAACATCCAGACGACAAGAGTTATTGACAAGTCCTGTTTCGAAATCATTCTCAACACTCTTTAATTTGATAAAATTACTATTGAGATAAGATTTTAAACTTTCTTTATTTGAATTTTTGATCCATTGGATCTTCTCGGATTCGTTGTGAAAAATACGGGCAACAGGCTCATTAATCAAATAATTTTTGGACGTATAGATCTCGATTTCAGAAAAGAAAGTTTGGAGAAACCGCATTTGTTCTTCCGACTTCCAAAAAGTACTAAATCTCTTCAAAATAACCGGATTACAGACACCTGCAGAAATATGGGAAGCAGAAGTTCTATTGTTGCTGAATAATACAAACGACTTATTGTTCTTCAACAATTGGTGTGCAAGAAACAAACCTGCAAAACCGCCTCCAACAATAATATAATCGACTTGTACCATAAAATAAAAAACCTGAGTAAAGATACTCAGGTTTTTTTATTTGGACTATGAGAAATCTTAGTAATTCCACATATCATTTTCCATTTGAAGAATCTGTGCTTTGATTCTGTCACTTTCTTCTAACTGTCCGTCTGCATCGTTCGGTATGTATTCATCAATAACACCACTACCACCTCTGCCCAAACCATTATCTGATTTGTAGATGATCGCGGAGAACCTTCTTGCATTCAAGACATCATCAAATGTTATATCAGAAGAAGAGTTTTTCGCATTAAAGATAAAATTGCTAGATAAAACTTGTCTCGCATCCGGATAATAAATCCAGAAAAGATCAATCAAATCTTCTGCACCTCCACTTGCAGTTTCTACTGGTTGTCCAGCTTCTGCTAATGCTTGCGCAGTAGATGCTCTCAGTTTTGCAGCATTAGGATCTTCTCCCATTGCAGCAATTCCTAGCAATCTATATCTCAGCTGAGAATCTCTTTTATCTACATACCACATTCCCATTAATTTCAAAGCTTTCACTTTTTCAGTTCCTGTAACGATCTTATCTACGTTTGCAGAGATGTCATTTCTATTGATCTTGTACCAACTTCCGTCGAGTTTAACCAATACTGTTCCAGCGGGAATGTTAACAGGTTTAGCAGCTGTTTTTTTAGTAGTTTTCTTTTTCTTTTTACCTTTCTTTGTTGTAGTTGTCTCTTCTACTGGTGTTTCTACCGTGGTTGTCGGAGTACTTCCATCAGCAAATAATAAGATATCCTCTAATCTTGTCCCATAAAAAGCTTTAAGAGAGCTGATGTCAGAATCTGTAGAATTTAGAATTGAATTGAAATATTTTTTCAAATTATTCGCAGCTCCATCTTCGATTTTGTTCTCATTAAGCGTTTGAGAAAAATAATCAGCAACCTGCACTGCAGAAGTTGCGGTTACAATTTGCTCAGGCGTTAATCTTGCTGTAAAATCATCACCTTGATATACCTCTTTTATCTTACCGTTGTTCACAGCATCCAAGAGAATCTGATACAAAGATTTATTTTGGGTCACAAGACCATCCGAATTATGGTAAAAAGGCTGATTGATCTTATCATTCATATCAATAATTTCCCATACAACCATACTTCTCAATATATCTTTATCTTCGATAAAACCATATTTAAGAGGTGAAGTAATACTATCTTTCTTGATCTCGCGATCTTCTCTGAATGTCTGCGGCGAATTAGCATTCAAAATACTATTTTGCGCAAAAGACATTGTTGAGGAAAGACAAATTAAACTATATATAATCTTTTTCATAAATAAATATTGAATAGTATAAAATCAATCAAACTTTTAAAGTTCTGTTTTTAAAGTACGTTTACGATAACGTTACCTATATTTGGAAGAACTACTCCATTTAAACCGTTGGCTTTCGCCTGAATATCAAAAATTGTCACAATATCACCACTTCTAAGACCTTTGGTCAAAGATTCTGCCTGACCAAGAGAACTTCCGTTAATAGACATTGCAGGTTTTCCGGCAACTTTAACTTTGAAACTGACAACATCAAATGTCACAGGGAAATCAAAGTCTGGCAAAGTAGCCGTAAGTGTTTGTTTAGAGATAGAAGGCGCTGGCATAGATGCATAGCTTGTTCCTCTGATTTGTCCTTTTGGTGGAGGAATATTTTTAATCCTGAAATCAAAACCTTGAGATATTACTTTTCCACTTGGAGCTTTACCAGAAATAGTTAATTTAACAGTATTTCCAGAACCAGGAGTTACCATCCATTTTCCTCTGCCACCACTTACAGATGCTCCAGGAGCAGATAATGTAGTTGCAGCAAGATCAGCACCAAGAATAGATCCAGATACCGGATTTTCTAAACCTCTGTATAGTACCATCATTTTATCCGCTGACAAAATTGCACCATTTTGTTCTTTAAGTACTTCTGCACCAGAAACAACATTTAAAGTATGAGCATAAGGCAGTGTATGAACTTTTCCGTTTTTGTCAGTAAATGAAACCTGACCTTTAAACTCTTGTGCTCCAACAGTTCCTGTACCAGGCGTAATGATACCTTGACCATTAACTATTTTTGCACCAGTAATCGCTAGACCGGGAACAGAGCTTGCGAAAGTTCCAATCGCTACTTTAATTTCAGCCGGTTCACCTTTCATAACTGAACTAGGTCCAGAAACTAAAGCTTCATAAGCATCAAACTTAATATCAGCATCTACTTTTTCTTGCAACATTGAAGAAATCGCATCAGATTGTAGGTTTCTAGCTTCTGATTGAAGAATCTCCAAATTAGAAAGCGCAGCAACTAATGGCTGATTATAAAATTTGTATTGAACCCAACCTTGAGTACTTCTTTTATCACCTTTAGGAAAATCAACAATAAGCGTTTTTTGAGCTCTGGCAGCAACATCTTTAAGTTGTGCACTAGATCCAAATGTAGAAACGATAAAATTTCTTAAATCATCTACCTTAGTTTTTAGGTCTTGAGATGTTTTTGATGGTGTTTTTTCATCTCCATCTTTAAAGAAATTAGTAGTCGCAGGCTCTGTATTATTAAGAGCTGTGAGACTTTCTTCTATCGGTAAGGCAGGATTATACTCTGCTTCCGAACTCATTCTATTCTTAACTCCTTCTATAAACCCAACCAAATCATTGGTTTTTACTTCCAAAGCTTTGTATTGATCTAATAAAGGACCATAAGTTTCTGGAGAAGCAACCGCTTTTGCCTCCAAAGTTTTCTTAAAGATTTTATCATTTTTATCCTCAACTGTTAATCTTGTATCAGTTAATGATTGATTCGTATCTTTATATGATCTGATGATTTGCTGATCGATTGTCATTGCAAGCATTGCAATGAAAACCAGATACATCAGGTTAATCATCTTCTGACGTGGTGTCTGTTGTCCTCCTGCCATTTTAATAAAATAATTTAATTGTTAAACAAAAATTAAAATGATAGTGATTAAGACTTCATTGCACTAAGCATACCACCATAAACTCTATTAAGATTATTTAGATTACCTGTTAGACCTTGTAATTCTTCGTTGAATTTTTCAGAATGAGCTGCAGATTTTTGAATGTCTTCAACATATTTTTTGCTGAATTCAGATTGCTTCTGCCCTTGCTCTAATTGAAGTGCATATAATGCATTCATGCTTTCTAAATGAGAAGCTGCAAGATTCAATTGCTCGTTATATTTATGGGTAGAAGCAGAAACATCTACCGTTTGGTTGATCTGATCTACTGAAGATGAGAATTTATCAATTCCTCCTCTTAGTCTTTCGAATAAGCTTACGTCTAATTTAGCATCTGCAAGCATCTGATCTAATTTACTTGACAAAGAAACTTCTAGTTCTTTATTCTCTACTTTGTTAACCACTTTTTTTGGTTGTCTTTCTGCTGTTTCATCCAATAATTCTGGATAAACATTTTCCCAAGAATAGTGTTCTTCTTTTACCGGTGGATCAAATGCAAAGAATAAGAAGATAACGGCCTCTGTGATTAGACCAGCAGCAAGTGCCACGTTACCCGTGATCGGACCTAAACTCCAGTGTGTCATTTTGAATAGAGCTCCCAAGATTACGATAGCAGCACCAAACGAATAAACAAAATTCGTTATTGATTCTTTAGTTTTAAACATTTTTTTGAATTTTTAGTTAGTAATAGTTAGTTAATTATTATTTAGTTTTTCTTGCAAACCTTCCTGATCCTGAAGGAATATCTTGTATTGTTCTGAAGCCGATATAGCTTCTTGCAGAATCTTTTCTCTCCCAATCTCTATATCCAGTCATCAAAAGATAACCAACATCTTTCCAAGACCCACCTCTAACGGTTTTTCTATTATCATTTGATGCATTACTAGAAAGACTTGGATTTAAAGAAGATGAAAACTCATAAGCAGAATTACTGAATGGTGATTCTGTCCATTCTGCAACGTTTCCAGCCATATCGTACAATCCGTACCCATTCTTAGAGAATTTTTTCACAGGCGCGGTATAAGTATAGTTACCTGTTTTTTCATCTTCTATATAGTTACCTCTTTTTGGTTTGAAGTTAGCTAAATAACAGCCTCTGTCATCTTGCAAATATGGCCCACCCCAAGGATAAGTCGCATTTTGGATACCTCCTTTTGCTGCATATTCCCATTCAGATTCTGTAGGAAGACGGAACCTCATGGCTTTTTGCTTTTTCTTTTTCGTACTATTATTATAGTCTGTTTTCATTTTAGTTCTAAAATCGCAAAAGGCTCTTGCCTGATCCCAAGTAACCCCGACAACAGGATATCCTTTGTATGCGCTATGCCAAAAATACTGACCAAACAACGGCTCGTTATAAGCATATTTAAAATCTTTTACCCAAACAGTGGTATCTGGATAAATAGCAATACTTTCTTTTTTAAGATATTGAGAGCCTCTATTTTTATCTTTTACAGCAGATGCAACATCTTCCCATTGATAAGAATATTTGATTTTAGACCAATCAATAATTCTTTCATTATTGATTCTTTTCTCTGCTGGCAGATACATGGACTCCAGCACCTCTGCATATTTCTCATCTGGATAGGCTGATGTATTATATGTCAAAGGTACTTTCTTATCTAATTTTTTAGATTCATCATAACCACCTTCTCTTCCACCTTGGGACTCCAAAAATTTCTGATAAGGACTGGCATCTTCTCCTGTTTTTTTACCAGCATAGGCATAATCTGCAATCGAACCGCCATTACCACCTTCGCCGTCACCACCGCCTTCGCCTGCTGCTTCTGCTAACAAACCTCTTGCGATAGAATCTCTAACTGCGTTAATGAACAGCCTATATTCTGCATTTGTAATTTCAGTTTCATCCATAAAGAAGGAAGATACTGTTACAGTTTTAGGCATTGCCTTTTCTGGAGTGTTGGAGAAATCCTGATCTGCCATACCCATTACAAAAGACCCTCCAGGAATTGGAACCATTCCATATGGTCTTTCTGCAACAAATGATTTTGACGATCCTTTCGGAATCAATTCTCCCTTAATACCGGGATTGCCAGTTATTCCCTTTCCTCCACCATTGGAACAAGAGATTATAACTGAAGTTGATAATAATATAAGTAATATCTTTTTCATCCTTTTTTAAAGAAATTAAGCGGTAAATATATAATTTTTTTTATGAATAATTATCAATTATTATTGAAAACGTAATTTGTTAAAGAATATTTCACAAACTACGAAATTATTCCACTGTTACAGATTTTGCAAGGTTTCTTGGCTGATCCACATTGGCTCCTCTTTCCACAGCAATATAATATGCTAAAAGCTGTAATGGAATAGATGCTAATATTGGTGAGAAGCATTCTGATGTTTCAGGAATCTCTATAATATGGTCTGCCATAGTAGCTACCTGAACATCGCCTTTATTGATAATTGCTATCACTTTTCCTTTTCTTGCCTTGATTTCTTGAACATTGCTCACAATCTTATCATAGTGTCCAATTTTAGGGGCAACAATAACAATTGGCATATTCTCGTCTATCAATGCGATCGGACCATGTTTCATTTCTGCAGCAGGATACCCTTCTGCATGGATATAAGAAATCTCTTTAAGTTTCAAAGCTCCTTCCAATGCTGTTGGGAAGTTATACCCTCTGCCTAGGTATAAGAAATTGGTTGCATCTACAAATTTAGAAGCAATTTCTTTAACCACAGAATCCACAGAACTTAGAACTTCTTCTATCTTTTTAGGGATTGCATCCAACTCTGTGATCAATCTCATAAAATCAGCCTTGCCTAAGTTTCCATTATGGTTTCCTAATTTTATAGCGATCAAAGAAAGAATGGTAAGCTGTGCTGTAAATGCTTTGGTTGATGCCACGCCAATTTCTGGACCTGCATGGGTATATGAACCTGCATCTGTAATTCTTGCAATTGAAGAATCTACAACATTACAAATGCCATACACGAAAGCACCTTTTTCTTTTGCCAATTTTATAGCAGCCATTGTATCAGCAGTTTCTCCAGATTGGGAAATAGCAATCACAACATCTTTAGAATTGATAATTGGATTTCTATATCTGAATTCTGATGCGTATTCTACTTCTACCGGCACTCTAGCAAATTCTTCTATTAAATACTCTCCAATCAGACCTGCGTGCCAAGAAGTTCCACAAGCAATGATAATAATTCTCTCTGCATTGGTCAATCTTTCCAGATGATCCCAAATACCAGCCATTTTTATCACACCCTCTTCTACCAATAATCTCCCTCTCATGGTATCCAAAACAGATTTTGACTGCTCAAATATCTCTTTCAGCATAAAATGCTCATATCCTCCCTTTTCTATTTGCTCTAGATTTAGTCTCAATTCTTGTATAGCCGGCTCAATCTTGGTATTTTCTTTTATAGTTCTTATATCTATCCCAGATTCTAGGGATATGGTCGCCATATGTCCTTCTTCCAAATAAACAGCCTCTTTTGTAAATTCAACAAAAGGAGAAGCATCAGAAGCTACGAAATATTCATCATCACCAATACCAATAGCTAATGGCGAACCCAATCTGGCCACTACTAATTGCCCTGGAAAATCATCATGCATAACAGAAACTGCATACGCTCCATAAACTTCGTTTAAAGCATATCTCACGGCTTCCGGAAAACTTAAATCAACTTCTTTATCTAAAAAATATTGAATAAGATTTACTAAAACTTCTGTATCCGTTTCAGATTTAAATTCGTAATCTTTATTAATCAGCATAGTTTTGATGGTATCATAATTCTCAATGATTCCATTATGAACTATTGCTATTTTATTATTATTAGAAACATGTGGATGGGAATTATTATCACTTGGAATCCCATGTGTAGCCCATCGCGTGTGCCCCATTCCTATTTTAGAAGTACTTTTCAGTTCCTTTGAGATGGCCACAAGATCATCTACTTTCCCTTTGGTTTTTTTTACTTCAAAATCTCCATTTTCTTTTTCTAAAATAATCCCGGCACTATCATAGCCTCTGTATTCTAGACGACGTAATCCATTGATAACAATTTCATATGCATCTCTAAAACCTGTATATCCAACAATTCCGCACATATTTTATTAGTTTTTTATTTTTTTGTATATATTAATCTAAGCTGAGCTGCTTTGGAGTCCTTGATTTCTTTTCCTATCATGTCTTTATCTGTTCCTTTCAGAACTATACGATATGGAGAATAAGCTCTATCATTATAATTTTGTCCATACAAGGCTCCTGTAGAAGAGTCGACAAGATAGCTCCCAACATTGACAATAAGATCTTTTGGTTCGGTTTCACTTTCAACTATGTTTTTCAAAGTCTGTGTGACCCCAATATCATAATAGGCATTTTCTGTATTAAGATTTGCTGTTTTGATCAAGCTATAACCAGTTGCTGCTAATGATGTCATATCGGTTAAGAATCCAGTCGCAAACCTTTGTTGAACCAATAAACTGTTTGGTTTTCTGTAAGAATTTTTCCAGCTTACATCATCATTATATAGTCGAATTTTAGCCGACACGATCCCAATTTTTTGATTTTTGTAAATTTCTCTCAATTTTGAAACCGTCTCTGCTGGTATCTTTATCCCAAAACCAGCTCCACCCATACCTTGCGGATATAATTTGGTTGCATAATTATTTGGCAACACCTCTTTATCAACATTTTTAAGATCATTTACACTGAATGCGGATAGCATTTCTGTTTGATAATCAGCAGGTCTAATGTTATTGATTTGACTAAAATGGACATTAGAAGAACCTAAACTTAATTCTGTTTCTGCTTTTGTACGAGTAACGGTTCCATCTGTGGCTTTGACATCATTTTTATAATACATTACCAGCTTAGCATCATTAGGCGCCATAGAGAATAAATAACCATCATTCTGATCCACAGAAATACTGATTCCTCTGAAATATCTAATGAAAGATGCAGCATCTTTAAGAACTTGATTACCTTTCTTCGCTATGATTTTATTTTGAAAAAAAGCACTATCTAATTTCATCCTAAAAGAAACAGCGCGATTCAACAATTCTGTAGCATCAGAATCTTTTGTTATTACAACCGAATTAACAGTTCCATCAAAGGCCTTAGATCCAATCTCTGCCCCTAAAGCAAACGCTTTATTAGACATAATAGAATCAGATGTACCGCCTAAGAAATCGGCCACTTCATTGATTTTTATGGTCAAAGGTGTTTTCACACCACCAATCTTATTTTTTCCATATTTCTTTACCGGATAGGTTGTTACCACTTTTTTAGCAGCAACGCTACCATCTGGGTAGATGTAATCTTCACTTGTTGTAGTAGTTACAGAATCTGTTGCATATCTAGGCTTCAAAGTAAGTACTACAGAATCTAGAACAGGATTGGTTCCAAAATCGGGATCATAAGCATTAAGTCTTACTTGAGTCAGATAAGAAACTTTTTGCGTTCCGAACACATCTTCACTGAAAGCACCAATTCTTACACTATCTAATTTTGAAGCATCTGAACGGAGAAAATTACCATTATCGATATTATAAGCGATAACACTATAAGCCTTGTCATAAGCATCTGCGCCTTCTACAAGCTGGGAACCCAGATCGTCGATTTCTCCTTCACAAGAATTCAAAACAACAATTCCCATTACCAAGAATGGGATCATCTTCATTATTTTTTTAATTTTTATCATTTTTTAAACAACTAGTATTTAATAAACATTGGCAATCGAATCTGCATTCAGATAGTCAGATTTTTCAGTAGTAGTTTTTTCATAAGCTTCTTCTAACTTTTCTTCCAAGAATTCATTCCCTTTTACAATCACATCTACATACTCCATACTATCATTTACAAAACTAAGAAAGCTTGGTGTATCTAACGAATGAAGTTCCGAAATATTATCAAATTTCAGAATCTCTTTTGTATTTTCATTCAATTCTATATCATCTTCGTTATAGATAGAAAGTACAATTTTGGTATCTTTGAAATAAGTATCATCCTTATAATAGGTCTTCAAATAAATTGGAATAAGAGCAGACATCCAACCATTCAGATGGATCACATCTGGAACCCAATTCAGTTTCTTGATGGTTTCTATCACACCTCTTGCAAAGAAAACAGCTCTCTCATTGTTATCTTCGAAAGCCTTTCCCTCATCATCAAAATAATATTGCTTTCTTTTGAAATACTCTTCGTTATCGATAAAATAAACCTGAAGGCGCTCGCCTGGCAAAGAAGCTACTTTTATGATCAATGGCTGGTCTAGATCATTGATAATGATGTTCATCCCAGAAAGTCTGATAACCTCATGTAACTGGAATTTTCTTTCACTTATTTGTCCGAATCTTGGCATGAAAACCCTTACATCGTTACCTCCACCGTGCATTTTCAGCGCCATTTTGTGTACCAAACTCCCCATATTAGTTTCCTCCTGATAAGGGTACATCTCTGTAGTAACGTATAAAATCTTTTTATTAGGCATAAAAATTTACTTTAATAATGAAGCATAAATTCTTCATTTTGCAAAATTACGAAAAAATAGATCAAATCATTTATTTTACACAATATTAATATCAAAGCATAAAAACAACTTAATATCAATAGGTTACAGTTATATAAATGTTAAAAATCACATTACTTAGAAATGAAACATTAGAAAAAGAACAGAAACATTTTAACAATTTTCATCATCACTATCAAAAACCATTAACTTTGTGAGACTAAAAAAAAGTAAAATAATGCAGATCTTTTACGACAAGCAATCTTTCTCAAAATACATATCAGAATTAAAAGAAAATAATAATAAAATAGGATTTGCACCTACAATGGGAGCTTTGCATGATGGCCATATTTCTCTGTATCAATCAGCCGCAGAAGACAACGATATTGTCATTTCCTCCATTTTTGTAAACCCAACTCAATTCAACAATCCGGAAGACTTGGAAAAATATCCGAGGACCGTAGAAAATGACATCGAAAAACTAAAAGAATCTGGTCTTGTAGACGCCGTTTACATCCCAAGGGTTGAAGACATCTATCCGACCGGAATGAAAAGAAAGCATTATGATTTTGGCGGAATAGAAAACGAAATGGAAGGCGCCGCAAGACCCGGACATTTTGATGGTGTTGGAACTGTGGTAGAAGAGCTATTCAGACAAGTACAGCCTGACCATGCATATTTTGGAGAAAAAGACTTTCAACAACTGAAAATCATTGAAAAATTGGTTGAAGTTTTAGATTTGAAAATCAAAATCCACGGTGTGGAAATATACCGGGAAGAAAATGGATTGGCGATGAGTTCCAGAAATATGCGTCTTTCTGAAATCGAAAAAGAAGCTTCTTCTCTTATTTATAAAACCTTAAAAAAAGTAAATGAATGGTTCAGGGTAATTTCTATTCCGGAAATAAAAACCAGAGTCGAAGAGATTTTCAAAAGAGATGATATGGAACTTGAATATTTCCTGATTGCAGAAGAATCAACATTGAAAGAAGTAGATTTCTTTTCTGCAGACAATGATTTCCGAGCTTTCATCGTCGTAAATGTTGGCAACGTAAGATTGATTGACAATCTTCATTTGGATTAAAAGAACTCTCTCGCAGATTAAGCAAATTTTGCAGATTATCTTAAATATAAAATCAGTTGAATCTGTCAAATCTGCGAGAATTATACAAATTAAGTACACGCGGCAAAAAAAAAAGAAGCTTCTTTTACAAGAAGCTTCTACACCAAATCACAAAATATTAATATGAAAAAAATTTACTTGCGTAAATTGTGACCCGGCTGGGATTCGAACCCAGGACCCATACATTAAAAGTGTATTGCTCTACCAGCTGAGCTACCGAGTCGGCCACTTTAATTAATATTGCTACTAATTAAAATTGTTTTTGGTTTTTGAAAAATCTAAGAAATATTAATTCTTCAATTTCTCATTTTTATTTTTTTGCAGTGCCTGCGACTGGACTCGAACCAGCACATCCTTAGGAAACCACCCCCTCAAGATGGCGTGTCTACCAATTTCACCACGCAGGCAAAAAAAAACCGTATCGCTACGGATTTTTTTGCTTGTGACCCGGCTGGGATTCGAACCCAGGACCCATACATTAAAAGTGTATTGCTCTACCAGCTGAGCTACCGAGTCGGCCACATTTAAAATTTCAATATTACTATTTCGTTTTAAAGTGGTGCAAAGATAGGCCTTTTTTTAAAATCTCAAAATTTTTTTCGAACTTTGTTCAAAATAAAATTATGATAATTTCTCTATTGGGATATATGGGCAGTGGTAAATCTCACATTTCCAAAAACTTGAGCCAAAAAATAAATTTTACATTAATTGATCTCGATCAAAAAATTTCTGAGCATCATCAACAAACTATACCCGAAATCTTTCAAAACAGAGGGGAGATCTTCTTTCGGAAAGAGGAGAAAAGGGTTTTGGAAGAAATTTTAAACTCAAGAGAAAACATCATTTTAAGCCTTGGTGGTGGCACTCCGGTTTATTATAACAATATGGAAATCATCAACGAAAAGTCCAAAAGTGTATTCTTGAGAGGCTCTGTAAAAACGCTTACTGAACGTGTGCTTTTACAAAAACATACCAGACCTTTGATTTCTAAATTAGAAGATTCTGATGTTCCTGAGTTTATCGCCAAACATCTTTTTGAAAGAAATCCTTATTACTCCCAAGCGCATTTTACCGTGGATACAGATTCTAAAAATGCAAATATTATCTCGGACGAAATCATTAAATTACTTAGAATTTAATCCTCGTCTTCATTACCCGCTTTGAAAAATACGTCCCAATCGTCATTTTCCATATCCTGTGAAGCATCTTCTGAGGAATAATCATCCATGTCTCTACGGTCTTTTTTCGTAGGCCTTCCGATACCTTTTTGTCTGTAGTAGTCTTGTGAAGATTTTCTCAATGCCAATATTTCATATTGCTCTTTCTCTGTCATATCAATAACATAGATTGGAACCAACTTCGCTCCTACTCTGCTTTTCGGGATGTCTATGACTTTTATTTTGTACTCAATTTGATTTTTTTTCATCTTGATCACATCGCCATTTTTCACTTCCTTGGAGGATTTTACCACATTCTCACCAATGCTGACTCTGTTTTTCTTGATCTCTTCTGTAGCAATGGTTCTGGTCTTATAAAATCTTACACTCCATAAAAATTTATCTATTCTCATAATTTTTTATACTTTTGTCACGTTAAAATTAATCGCAATTTAACATTAAATAAAAAAATGAAGAAAATACTTTTAGGAATTGCTCTTTCTATTGTTGCACTACAGGGCTGTAAGAAAGATAATGATGATGAGGAAGAAGTTGTAATTGTACCTATAGCAGACCAAAATGCTTATGATGATGCTGCAGCAATAAAGTTTATGGATTCTAATTACTTCAACGATAAAGGTGTTATCACTGCATTCGATGACACTGTGACCACTGATGACAACTATCCCAAATTATCTTCTTATCAGCACGAGACATTGCCATCAGGTGTTATTTACATAAAAAGAGCGGAAACTTTTCAACCAAACCCAGGTAAAGAAATCGCAACTACAGATGTAATCAGCATCATGCAGATAACAAAAACTTACATCGCAACAAAAACCGACGATAAAATAGCTTACGCTAGTGAATCAACTTTCATCAACAATGTTACAACATCCGGTGTTCCTAGCACAGATCCAGCTTATTTTTATGTGAAGCAGTCTGTTTTAGATAAATATAATACAGCCAATAGTACAGCCACTGTTGGAAGAAGTTTTTATGAATTAGAGGGTCTGCAAGAAGGACTAAAACATTTCAAATCTTTTGATAATTTAGACTCTTCAACGGATTACAATATGCAAGGTGTAATTATTGTTCCATCGAGAGCAGCCTATGCTAGAGACAATTCTATTTATGGAACAATCTATTCTAACAGAAGTTTTGTTTTCAATTTTCAACTTTACAACACCCGAACAAGAGATTTAAATAATCCTGCGGAGAATTAATCGATTTCTGGTGAATAAAATAAAAAGGAGAAAATTCAATATTGAATTTTCTCCTTTTTATTTGAATAATTAGGTTTTTAAATCTTAGCCAAAAAATCTTCAAACTGCATTTCTTTGATAGAAACATTGCCTTCTTCCGTTATTTTATCCAAAATAATTGTTTCGATTTGATTAATGGACTTTTCATCAAATGCCTTTGATACTCTCACATAATTCTCTGTGAAGCCAAACATCAATCCATTTCTGTTCTCGTGTTCCCAGAGAACGCTCAGTTTTCTTCCCAATTGGCTTCTGTAGAATTCCATCTTCTTTTTCTCGGAAAGGATTCTCAACATTTTGTTTCGTCTTTTTCTTTCAGGGATTGGAACTGCGCCCTGCATTTCTGCAGCTTCTGTATTTTCTCTTTCTGAGTAAGTGAAAACATGTAGATAACTGATTGGTAAATCATTCAGGAAGTTATAGGTTTCCATAAACAATTCTTCTGTCTCACCCGGAAATCCGACAATTACATCTACACCAATTGCAGCTTCCGGCATCACTTCACGGATTTTATTAACTCGATTATAATATAATTTGGTTAAATAACGGCGTTTCATTTTTTTCAACAATTCATCACTCCCGGACTGAAGTGGAATATGGAAATGCGGCACAAAACTTCTGCTTTTGGAAACCAGTTCGATGCTTTCATCTTTCAGAAGATTTGGTTCGATAGAAGAAATTCGGATTCTTTCGATGCCTTCAACTTTATCCAATTCAGAAATCAAATCAAGGAAAGTATGCTCGTGTTTTTTGTTTCCAAATTCACCTTTTCCGTAATCACCGATATTGACGCCGGTCAAAACGATTTCTTTAATACCTCTCGCTGCAATTTCTTTGGCATTTGCAACCACATTATTTATGGTATCAGAACGTGAAATTCCTCTGGCTAATGGAATCGTGCAGTAAGTACATTTGTAATCACAACCGTCCTGAACCTTCAAAAAAGCTCTGGTTCTATCGCCAATTGAATAGGATCCAACGAAAAAATCAGCTTCGTCAATCTCACAAGAATGAATCTCAGCGCGACTTTCAGACTTTTCCAAATCATCCAGATAACTCAAAATATTGAATTTCTCTTTCGCTCCTAAAACCAAGTCCACTCCGGTAATTGCAGAGATTTCTTCTGGTTTCAACTGTGCATAACAACCAATGATTGCAACCAGTCCATCAGGATTAGCTTTCGCAGCACGCTTGACGTGAAGTTTACATTCCTTATCAGCATTTTCGGTAACTGAGCAGGTATTGATGATATAAACTTTCGCGGGCTCATCAAAATTGACTTTTTGATAACCAGCATCTGTTAAAGTTCGGGCAATAGTGGACGTTTCTGCAAAATTCAGTTTGCAGCCAAGTGTGTGAAACGCAACGGTTTTCGCTTGAGAAATGACATTCGACATAAGTCTGCAAAGTTATTAATAAAATCCAAATCATTCCAAATGAAGAATTTTAACGAATTTCAATGTCTAAGCATAAAAAATCCGGTGATCAAACCGGATTCATATTATTTGGATTTCTTTTCTTTCGGGACTTTCAATCCTTTTTCTCTGGCTTCGGAAATCCCGATCGCAACCGCTTGTTTCTTGCTTGTTACTTTCTCGCCAGAACTGGATTTCAATTTCCCTTCTTTGAATTCGTGCATCACTTTACCAACTTTCTCCTGAGCTTTGTCCGAATATTTTTTAGTAGCTGCCATCTTTTCAAATTTTATTTTTTTTATTATTCTGATTTGGGAACACTTACCGCCAGTTCATACACTTTGGTATGCATCAGATATTTTGAACGTTCTCTCGAAGTAATATTTTCAATTTCTCCTTTGAACAAAACAATTACTGCATCTTCCTTGATTTGCCAATCGGCATCTGAGAAGTATTTTTCGTCCGGGCTTTTGTCTGTGATTTCGGTTTGTCTTTCCTTTAATTTGTCTGCAACTTCCTGAAAACCTTCATCTGATGAATGGATGATTTTGTAATCCGGCCCCGCAAAAGCCTTGTAATATTTATTTTCTGCAATCAGATTTTGAGAATCGTCCTCAACCGGATTGTCATTTCCGTCAAGGAAACCGACTTCTACCAGTTTTCCATTTCGTTCCGTTGCAAACTGCCTGGCCTCGCCTACCGATTTGAAACCTGTATAAACATTGCTGTTATCAAACTCGTATTTGGTTAGTCTTTCGACAATATTTTCCGTTCCCATAATTTATTCTTTTGTGATTAATCTTTATTAATGATGCCTAACGCCGCGTTTGTGATAAGTCACATTTCGGCCGTTCGGATTTTGGTCATTGAACTGAACATTTCTGGCAAGACGCGCGTCTATTTTATTATTTGCATCATCCAAATGTTTCGGCGTTTCGAAATGTAACTTCTTACCATTTTTGAAGATCTCGCCTTCTGCACTTCTGTACATTTCGTTCTTCAGATATTTGTTACCATCGGGCGCCATAAATTTGTTCTGCTCTTTTTGCTTTCTCTTTCTCAATTGATTCAACAAAATCAATGCGCCACCTGCAGCAAATCCCAAAGCCACTTTTATCGTATTTTTCATATAATTTATTTTAAGTGTTCAAAAACAAAAGTTCTGCCAAAAGTGACATCTGCAACATTTTACATCCACATCATTATTTTGTTTTGATTAATTTCTGAACAAATTTTAACAATTGAGACAAAGAATCATCTAATTTCCAAATCAACCAAGCGATCAATACTGCCAATTTGACTTAAAATAAATGTGATTTTATTAAGGAATTTTTAAAATTGGTTAAACTTCGTTAAAACTGTAACACTAAGTTTTTAGTTCATACTAATTTAGCATTAAATTTGTCTAACAATAATCTCAAAAAAGAAATGAATATTAAGATGAAGAATACTTTCAAAAAACTAATGCCTTATGCATTGACCGGGGTTATTTCCGGTGCAACGGTTTTCGGAGCGAGTCACTATATCAGCTCAGAAAAAAATGGAGAAGATTTCTCATATTTCACGACAGCTTCCAACAAAGCATCTTTCGCAGGCATCGGTTCTGCAGTGGGTGATGATTTTGTAAAAGCGTCTAAAACTACGGTTCCTGCTGTAGTCACCATCAAAAATTATCAAGACCGTGCGGCTTCCCAAAGAATGCCGGAGACGGATATGTTCGATTTTTTCTTTGGTCCACAAGGTGGAAATCAGCAGAGACAACAACAACAGCAGCCTCCTAAAAATATGCCTTCAGGATTAGGTTCCGGTGTTATTATTTCGCCAGACGGTTATATCATTTCAAACAATCACGTGGTTGCCGGCGCTAATAAACTGGAAGTTATTTTAAGCAACAAAAAAACTTACATCGCAACTTTGATTGGAACTGACCCGAACACAGATATTTCACTTTTAAAGATTGAAGAGAAAGGTTTGCCTTATCTTAATTTCGCCAACTCAGATTTGACGGAAGTTGGACAATGGGTTCTGGCAGTTGGGAATCCACTTGGACTTAATTCCACTGTAACTGCTGGAATTATCTCTGCTAAAGGAAGAAGTATAGATATTTTGAGTCAGCAATCCAGAACTCCGATTGAAAGTTTCATACAGACGGATGCGGCGATTAACCCTGGGAACAGTGGTGGTGCGTTGGTGAACGTGAACGGCGATTTGATTGGAATCAATACAGCCATTCAGTCCAAAACCGGATATTATGAAGGTTACGGATTTGCAGTTCCTTCGAATCTTGCGAGAAAAATTGTTGAGGATATCAAGAAATTTGGTTTGGTACAAAGAGGTTTCCTTGGTGTTGGAAGTTTAGATCTGTCTAACGAAATGCAAGTTGCCGCTTACAACCAAAGAGAAAAGAAAAACCTGAAAGCCGGTGACGGAATCTACGTTACAGAAATCACGAAAAAAAGTGGTGCTGAAGACGCAGGAATCCAACCTGGTGATATTATTACAAAAATTGACAATAATGATATCAACGGATTCTCAGACCTTTCTCTAGCGATTGGCAGCAGAAGACCAGGCGATAAAGTTGCTGTAACTTACACCAGAAATGGCAAAGTCAATAATGTGAATGTAACCTTGAAAGATTTGAAAGGCGGAACCTCATCCAGAAGTAAAGATGACTTGACCGTTACAGAAAAAATCGGTTGTGAGTTTGAGCCATTGAGCGAAAGAGTGAAGACGGATTACGGTCTGGAAAGCGGCGTGATTGCTAAAAATGTAATTGAAGGAAATGAGATGGATAAAATTGGTGTCGTTGATAATTACATCGTAATGGAAATCAATGGAAAACCTGTGAATTCTCAGAAAGATGTTGAGAAAATCCTAAGTGGTTACAAAGGAAATGTCCAGGTAAAATATGTGGATGCTTACGGAAGAATCACAACCAGAGGTTTTAAAATGCCTTAAAATAGCAGTTAGATATTAGAATCTAGATGTTAGATTGATTCTAAATGATAAATTTTGAAAGCCATTCTTTACGGATGGCTTTCTTTTTTGGGTAAATTTGCGATTCGAAAATCAAAATGAAACTTTTCAATTCTTATATCAAAACGTTCAAAGGACTTTCACGAGAAGCCTGGATGTTGTCTATCGTAATGCTCATCAACCGGTCCGGCTCGATGGTTTTGCCATTTTTGGGAGTTTATATGACAGACCATTTGAAATTCAGTTTGGAAAATGCAGGAATTGTTTTGAGCTTTTATGGCGTTGGTTCTGTGTTGGGTTCTTATTTAGGTGGATTTTTGACGGATAAGTTCGGAGAATATTACGTTCAGTCCTGGAGTTTGTTTTTGAGTGCGCCGATATTTTTGATTATTCCATTTTTTCCGAATGTGGAGATGATGGCGTTTTTGATTTTCCTTCAAAGTACGATTAGCGACACATTTCGTCCGGCGAATTCTGTGGCGATTACAAAATATGCAAGACCAGAAAATCTGACCAAAGCTTTTTCATTAAACAGAATGGCAATCAATCTTGGATTTTCTATTGGGCCAGCTTTGGGCGGGATCTTGAGCGGGATTTCTTATAATTTTTTATTTGTTGTGAATGCGATTGGTGCTGTGGCAGCAGGAATTATCTACGTTATTTTTTTTCGAAAAAGAAATAAAATCTTTCGGGAGAAAAAGAGATTAGAACCTCAAAAAACTATTGAGAAAGCTTTTACGAAATCGCCTTATAAGGATTATCCATTTTTGCTTTATAGTATTTTATGTGCTGTTTTTGCGATCTGTTTTTTCCAGTTTTTCAATACGATTCCATTGTTTTATAAAGACGTTGCGAAGTTGGGCCAAAGTACCATCGGATTTATTTTGGGTTACAGCGGATTCATCATTGTGTTGCTCGAAATGCCTTTGGTAAGTATTGCAGAGCGGACTTTGAAGATTCCACAAATCTTGTTTATCGGGATCGTAATGGCTGGATTATCATATTTGATTTTGCTTTTGGGGAGTAATGTTGCTTTGCTCTTACTTTCGATGTCGATATTGTCTATGGCCGAAATCTGGGTGCTACCATTTATGTCAACCGTTACGGCATTGCGTGCTGAGAGAGGAAACAAAGGTGCGTATATGGGACTGAATGGGATTGCTTTCTCCTTCTCGTTTATCTTCACGCCGTTTTTGGGAACTTATGTAGTTAGTCAATTTGGGTTTGATAGTTTGTGGATCGGGTCGTTCGCTGTGCTGGCATTGTCAGCGATTTTAATTTATATTGTTGTGAAGAAGATGATTCCGACGCGGTAACAGATTTTCATTAAAGAAATAAAGTCTTCGACCCCGCTCAGACTGACATTGCTTACAAACCAATTTATATTTGTTTTTAAATCCTCAATTGCCGACAAATCGTGTTTGGATGTGAAATCTGCAACCCGACTTGAACGGAAATCCTTTTTTTCGTGGTCCTCGTTTTCGATTGAACTGGAAACTTTCTGCAAAAAAGATTGGGAGTGGAAGGCGGAATAGTTGCCATAATAATTATTTTCCTTGCAATACGATAAAAAAACTATTTTTGTTCAACTCAAATTTGAACAATGAATCCGGGAACTGTTTTATTATTATTCGTATTCGCCTATTTTATCGGGCTTTTGGTAATCTCTTATTTTACAAGTCGTAATTCTGACAATCAGTCTTTTTTCATAGGAAACAAGAAAAGTAAATGGTGGCTGGTGGCGTTTGGGATGATCGGAACGTCGCTTTCGGGCGTGACATTTATCTCTGTTCCGGGGACGGTCGGGAAGATGACGGCGGGCGATTATGCGTTTGGCGGTTTCGAATATTATATGATGGTGATTGGCTTTTTCATCGGTTATTTTATTGTGGCGGGCGTTCTGCTTCCGCTGTATTACCGGATGAATCTGACTTCGATTTATACTTATCTGGGGAGAAGATTCAATGTGGAGGCGCATAAAATCGGGTCTTTGTTCTTCATTATTTCGAGAGCGATTGGGGCGACGGCGCGGTTGTATCTGGTCGTGAATATTCTTCAGATTTTCCTGTTGGAGAATCTTGGCGTTCCGTTTTGGGTAACGGCTTTTGTGTTGCTTTTGATGATTTTACTTTACACGTTTGAAGGTGGCGTGAAAACGATTGTGATTACGGATACGTTGCAAACCTCGTTTATGATTTTGAGTTTGATTGCGTGCATCGTTTATATTTTATCGAATTTGAATTTGTCTTTCGGCGAAGCCTACTCTATTTTGGAACAAAAACAATACACGCATTTTATCAATACCGATGTCAATTCCAAAACTTTTTTCCTGAAAACCATTCTGGGTGGAATGTTCATCACGATTGCGATGACGGGTCTTGACCAGGAAATGATGCAGAAAAACATCTCGGTGGACAACCTGAAAAATTCGAAAAAGAATATGCTGACGTTTGCGGGAACTTTGCTTTTTGTGAATCTGGCGTTCTTGTTTTTGGGTGGTTTGCTTTATCTTTTTGCGATACAAAATGGCGCAGGCTATTCTCAAATCACGAATATTGTGGATGGAAAAGAAGTGGTGACGAACCTTTTCGGATTCAAAGATGCGACGGGTAATGTGACCAACGTTATGGGCGACGACCTTTTTCCGGCGTTGTCTCTGGGGCATTTTCCGATGGCACTTTCTATTATTTTTATTATCGGATTGATTTCCGCATTATTTCCTTCTGCCGATGGTGCTTTGACGGCAGTGACAAGTTCTTATTGCGTGGACCTTTTGGGCTTGAATGAAGACCAGCAAAAAACCGAAAAGCAAAAGAAAAGACTGAGGATGAAAGTTCATTTGACCTTCACAGTGGTGTTTTTCGCATTGATTATGGTTTTCAAAGCCATCAATGAGAAGTCGATTGTTTACCTGATAATGGAAATTGCGGGTTACACTTATGGGCCACTTTTGGGATTGTTTGCTTTTGGGATTTTGACGAAATTTACGATTGTAAAAAAGTATTCGATATTGGTTGTGACGCTTCTTGCGCCGGTTTTGACTTATCTTATTAATCTTTATGTGACCAATAATACGGATTACAGGATTGGGGTGGAATTGATTATTCTGAATGGATTTTTGACGTTTTTGGGATTGTGGTTAGTGCGGTCGAAAAGGGATATTGAAAGTGAGGTTTCAAACTTATCACATTAAAAATGACAAAAGTAGAACTTGATAAAATTAGGCTTCATAAGAAATGGCCTTTTAGAATTTGGAGTTTTTTTGAGAGATATTTTCTTGTCATTTTTCCTTTAGGAATTTCAATTGTATCGTTTTCTATGATGAAATTGGGAATTATTAATAATGATATTCAGTTAATAGCAATAGGCTCAATCACATTTATTTTAAGTTTTTTAATTACTATTTTAATCTTCAAAACACTTTATAATAATCAATTTTTTAAAAATTATAGAATTGAAAATTTGACAATAGAAAAAATAGAAACTTCCTTAGATAAATGTAGCTTTGAAAATTTCCACTATTATAAATTAGGCTATTATGAAATTATAACAGAAGTTTCTTGGCTTTCTTGGGGCGGATTAATAACCATAATTCCGAATGGAAATGAACTGTTGATAAATTATAAATCACAAGGATTAAATGGAGTTAATCTTCCATATGTTAATCTTAAAGACAAAAAGAAATTAAAAAAATTAATTCTAGTATTAAATTCAGATGTTAATTTTTAAAAATGAAAACCCACACCACCAATTACACCAACACCTTAATAGAAATCGCAGAAGATTCTCCGGTTTCCAAAGCGGTGATTCCGGTGGTGAAAAATGAGAAGAAAACGATTGCCAATTATCAGTTCGAAAAGCTGTCGAAAAAGCCATTGAAATATACTTCTGACGAATTGTTATTTGAAATTTTTGCGGAACGAAACAATATTTCGCACTCGGAATTTGAAGAGGAAAAACAAAAATTCTTTTCCAAAGGTCAAGCTTGTTTGCGGACATCGCCTTTAGCTAAGAAAAATGGATTCGGGATTTTTCATAATGAAGATTCTAAAATCCAATTGATCCCGGCTGAATCTGATGATTATCAAAAATTATTGGTTGATGATTCTATCAAGAAAGTGAAAGCTATGAAATCCAAAAAAATAAATGGAATCACTTAATTTCAATATTACTTCTGACCAAGAAATTTCTCAACTTTTCAAAAAAAATAACTGTTTTGATTTTCATTCGGCTTCGGAATTTGTCAGGAATTTACCTTATCGAAGAAACCTCAACAAAGATAGTCTCGCCACAGTTTTCACTGATGAATGCGGAACTTGCAGTACAAAACATGCGCTTCTTAAAAAGTTGGCAGAAGAAAATAGTCAGTCAGATTTTAAATTGATTCTCGGAATTTTCCAAATGAATGGAGACAATACACAGAAAATCAAATCGGTTTTGGAAACCTACAATCTTGATTATATTCCGGAAGCGCATAATTATCTGAAATTCAAAAATCAAATTCTGGATTTTACAAAAAAGAACTCGTCAGAAAATGATTTCATCAATGACCTTTTAGAAGAAATTGAAATCGAACCTCATCAAATCAATCAATTCAAAATTGAGTTTCACAGAAATTATTTAAAAAACTGGCTTGATGAAAATCCTCAAATTCCATATTCATTGGACGAATTATGGAAGATTCGGGAAGAATGCATCAAAACTTTAAGCTAAAATCCTACTCTTATTTTTGTACGAACCCAGCGTTTTGCTCTTCTTATTTTTGAAGTAATGCGACAAGTGGCTTTCATCCGTAAACCCAAACTCATAAGCGATTTGCTTGATGGTATTTTGCCCAGATTCCATTCGTCTTTCTATCAAAGCCATCCGGTAATCATTGATGTAATCACGGTAGGAAACCTCAAAATTCCGTTTGAAATAAGCACTGAAATAAGTCGGTGAAATATTGAAATGATAAGCAATATTTTTGATTCGAATCGTCTCCGGCTGGTAAATATTCTGATGAATGTACGAAATCACATCTTCCTTGTTTTGAAGTCCAACATCCAATCTAATGTCCATTTTTGAAGTCGCTTCTTTTATCAATCCGAAAATTGAAAGGATTTGATAAAACACAATTGGCGAAGTGGAAACATCTTTTCTGCAATTGTAAGAAAGGATATTTTCAATCGTCTTTTTGAGAATCGTTTTGCAAGGTTCTGTGAAGATGAGTTTTTTCTCCTTCAGGACTTGTTTTCGCATCACATTTTCGGGCGAATTCATCGCGAAAGAGTCCGGCGAAAGGTGTTTGTTCCCTTTGAAATAATCATCTGTGAACTTGATGAAAATCAATCTTGAATATTTATTGTATTCAAAATAATGCTGGTCGTCCGGCGAAATCAGGAAAAGGTCACCACATTTGTAAGGCAAAATAATGTTGTTGAGATGATGATTGCCATTTCCTTTCAACACATAAATCATCTCATAATAAGTATGACTGTGCGACGGATGACCAAACTCCTCACCTTCCAAATCACTAATCACCAAGGACTCAAACTGCAGTTTTTTCACAATATTAAATTAATTTTAAATGTCGTACGATAGCATAAAAATACAATTATTTGAATTAATTATACAAGCTAAATTTTTTAATTTTTCACAACATTTGTAAAGAGATTTTCAAGGCATAAAAATTGGAACTCAAAATCTAAATTTAATCGAAATCATCAATCAAATGGAATATAGAAAATTAGGACACAGCGATTTGGAAATTTCAGCAATCACTTTCGGAGCTTGGGCGGCCGGCGGTTGGATGTGGGGAAGCACAGACAGAAATGAAGCCATCGAGGCAATCAGAGCATCTTATGATGTCGGGGTAACATCAATTGATACCGCACCAATCTACGGACAAGGAACGAGCGAAGAAATTGTGGGCGAAGCTATCAAAGATATTTCTCGAGATAAAGTTCAAATCCTTACAAAGTTTGGAATGCGTTGGGATTTGGACAAGGGAACTTTGGCAATGAACAGCAAAAATAACGACGGAAAAGATATCGACATTTACAAATACGCCGGAAAGGAAAGCATCATTTTCGAATGTGAGCAAAGTTTGAAACGACTTGGAACAGATTACATCGACCTTTATCAAATCCACTGGCCAGATGTTACAACGCCGATTGATGTGACTTTCGAAGCCGTTTCAAAATTAATTGAACAGGGGAAAGTCCGTTTCGCTGGTGTTTGTAATTACAATGCGCAACAAATGGCCGAGGCCGAAAAGACCTTGAAATTGGTTTCGAATCAGATTCCTTTCAGTATGGTCAATCGTGGCATTGAGGATGAAACCGTTCCTTATTGTATTGAAAATAACAAATCGATTTTAGCTTACAGTCCTTTGGAAAGAGGATTGTTGACGGGCAAAATCACTTCAGATTACAAATTCCAGGATGGCGACCACAGAGCGAACCTTCCTCATTTCCAACCGGACTTCATTCAGAATACCAATCAACTTTTAGATAAAATCAAACCGATTGCAGACGAACACAATGCAAGTCTTGGACAATTGGTTCTTCGCTGGACGATTGAAAGACCCGGCATTACGATTGCCTTAGCTGGAGCCAGAAATGCTGAACAAGCGGTTCAAAATGCAAAAGCAATGGACATCAATCTTTCAAAAGAAGAAATTAAAACGATTGATGACCTGGTAAACGCTTTTTAATAATGGAAAAACGAAACAATTATTATCAATTAGATTTAAAAGAAATCAAACTGAAAGACGGTTCTGAAGGTACAAAAAGTTTAAATCTTGAATTTGATAACCACGATGATTTGTTCAATATTTTTCAGGTCATTAAATCAAAGAAAATTTTTGCTGATGAAAATACGGCGACTGAATTTGCTTTAGGTTTAAAGCTATTTACAGAAGTGATGCTCAAGAATAAACAACATCCATTGTTTGAGGAATTACGACCAGCAATAATGGAATTTATGAAAAAACTGAAGGCTCAATAATTAAAAACAGAAAAAATGGAATATAGATTTTTAGGTGGTTCAGGACTGAAAGTTCCTGTCTTAAGTTTCGGAACGGCAACTTTCGGTGGCGAAGGTGATTTCTTCAAAGCCTGGGGAAATACACAAGTGGATGAAGCTAAAAAACTCGTCAATATTTGTATGGATGCAGGTGTCAATTTTTTTGACACGGCAGACATTTATTCTGATGGAAAATCGGAAGAAGTTCTGGGAAAAGCGATTGAAGATATTTCCCGCGACAAACTAATTTTATCCACGAAATCAACTTTCACTTTTGGTGATGGTCCAAATAACCAAGGCTCTTCCCGACTTCATATTCTGAAACAAATCGAAGGAAGCCTGAAACGCCTGGGAACAGATTATATCGACGTTTATCACATGCACGGCTTCGATGGAAACACGCCGATTGAAGAAACTTTGAAGGTTCTGGACGAATTGGTGACAAGCGGAAAAATAAGATATATCGCAGCTTCTAATTTCTCAGGTTGGCATCTGATGAAGTCTATCGGAATTTCTGAAAAATATGGCTGGAGCAAATATATTGCGCATCAGGTTTATTATTCCTTGGCAAACCGCGATTACGAGTGGGAATTGATGCCTTTGGGATTGGACCAAAATCTAGGTTCAATTATTTGGTCGCCTTTAGCATCCGGAAGATTGAGCGGAAAACACGGTCGAAACAAACCAATTCCGCAAGACGGAAGAATTGCCCAGGGTGGAAGTCCTGTTCCAGAGGCGGTTGTTCAGGAAGAGATCTTTTATAACACCGTCGATGCGCTGGAAGAAGTTGCTTCTGAAGTTGGAAAAACTGTGGCTCAGGTTGCTCTCAATTGGTTGTTGCAACGTCCAACGGTTTCCAGCATCATTATTGGTGCGAGAAACGAAGAACAACTGAAACAAAATCTGGAAGCTGTCGGCTGGAATCTGACGTGTGAACAAGTTGAAAAACTGGACAAAGCCAGTGAAGTTCCACCCACTTATCCGTATTGGCATCAATGGAAAAATAAAAGTCTGAATCCAACACCGGATTTTTACAGTCATTTGAAATAATTTGAATTAATCTCGCAGATTTTGCAGATAACGCAGATTTTCCCTAAAATAAATCAGCCAAACTTGCCCCATCTGCGAGAGATTATTTCCATTCATTAATTTTCATCGAAATAAATTTAAACTATGAAAGACTTCAAAACCACCTATTTCTTTTTAAAATTGCCAGTTGCGCTTTCCATCTTTGGTCACGGTTTGGTAAGATTGCCAAAACTGCAGGCCTTTACGGAAGGAATGGTAAAATCTATGGAGAAATCAGCAATTCCTGAGAGTTTACTTACACCATTTGGATATTTTATTCCAATTGCAGAATTTCTGATTGGATTGGTTTTATTAATGGGATATCAAACCAAATATACCATTTATTCTGGCTTGGCATTGATGGGACTTTTGGTTTTCGGAAGTGCATCGGTAGAGAATTGGAGTGGGATTGAAGCACAATTGGTGCATTCGATTTATTTGGGTGGATTGCTTTGGTATTGGGAAAAATACAGGGCAGCTACAACTCATTGATTTTAAAAATTAAATTATGAAATTAATAAAAATAATAGTATTTCTGATTTTATCAATTAATTATTCGATGGCTCAGAATCGGCCGGTTTTGGATATTATGTTGACGAATTATGAATATCCATACAAAGTCAGTTTTCTGAATTTCAAAAGTCAGAATCAGGATGTGAAAATGGCTTATATGGATGTAAAACCTGAGAAACCCAACGGAAAAACAGTTGTTCTTCTTCACGGAAAAAACTTTAACGGCGCTTATTGGAAAACGACGGTTGACGCGCTGACCAAAGAAGGATTCAGAGTCATTGTTCCGGACCAGATTGGATTCGGGAAATCATCAAAACCGACTGATTATCAATTTACTTTTCAGCAATTGGCTCAGAATACGAAAGCCATTTTGGATGAATTAAAAATCGATAAAATATATCTTCTGGGACATTCGATGGGCGGAATGGTGGCGACAAGATTTACATTAATGTATCCTGAAACCGTTGAGAAACTAATCCTCGAAAACCCAATCGGCCTGGAAGACTGGAAACTGGTTGCGCCTTACACTTTCATCGATAAAAATTACGAAACCGAACTGAAAGCCGATTACGAATCAACAAAAAAATATCAGAATGGATTCTATTACGACAACAAGTGGAAACCGGAATATGACGAATGGGTCTATCTTTTAACCGGCTGGACAAAAGCGCCAGATTATCCAAAAGTAGCTTTGGTCAACGCTAAAACTTCTGATATGATTTTCACGCAACCCGTGGTCTATGAATTTCAAAACCTGAATATTCCAACCTTATTAATCATCGGAACGCGCGACAGAACGGCGATTGGAAAAAACAATGTAAAAGACCCGGCGGTTGCCTCGAAAATGGGACAATACCAAATCCTTGGCAAAGAAACTCAGAAGAAAATAAAAGGTTCAAAATTGGTGGAACTCGACAATGTGGGACATCTTCCACACATCGAGGTTTTTGACCAATTCATCAAACCTGTGAAAGAATTTTTAAAACCATAAATAGAATATTGAACACAAAGCTCACAAAGAATTTATTAGTGAAATTCCAAATTTAGGCTCACAAAGGCGCTTCGCTTATATAAGTTTTACGGCTTGGTGAACTTAAAAACACAGAATTGAGATTTAAAACTTTGTGAACTCTGTGTTCAAAAAAATAATTATCAAAATGAAAAAAGTAAATATTAAAAATACAGATTTAGAAATCGCGCCTATCAATTTTGGAGGAAACGTTTTTGGATGGACTTTGGACGAGAAAGAATCGTTCAATATCCTGAATAAATTTGAAGAAGGTGGATTTAATTTCATCGATACGGCCGACACTTATTCCTGGTGGGTCAACGGAAAAGGTGGTCAATCTGAGGAAATCATCGGAAAATGGATGAAAGAAAAAAAGAATAGACAAGATATTGTTCTCGCCACAAAAGTGGGTTCCGAAACCAAAGAACACGGCTTTGACATCAGCAAAAAACACATCCTGAAATCTGTGGACGAATCTCTGAAACGTCTTGGAACAGACCACATCGATTTATACTACACGCATTTTGACGATAAAGTGACGCCTGTTGAAGAAACACTTTCTGCTTATGACGAAATCATCAAAGCGGGAAAAGTAAGATACATCGCCGCATCCAACATTTCGCCGGAAAGATTGATTGAATCTTTTGAAGTTGCTGAGAAAAATAACTTGCCAAAATATGTTGCACTTCAGCCTCATTACAACTTGGTGGAAAGAGAAAAATTCGAAACAGAGTATGCGTCATTAGTGGAAAAATACGGATTGAGCGCTTTCCCATATTGGTCTTTGGCGGCAGGATTCTTAACTGGAAAATACAGAACTGAAGAAGATTTTGAAAAAACAACTCGAGGTGCTGGAATCAAGAAATATTTTGATGATAAAGGGAAAGCAGTTTTGAGCGCACTTGACAAAGTTTCAGAAAAACATCAATCTCAACCTGCAACTGTTGCATTGGCTTGGCTATTGGCAAATCCATTAATAACAGCCCCAATCGTAAGTGCGACAAGCGAAAGACAATTGCAAACCATTTTTGATGCGCCGAAACTAAATTTAGATTCTGAAGATTTGGAAATCCTTAATCAGGCTTCGAAATAAGCGATGTCAGAAGTACAATCACAACTGAGCAAAGGTCAGGTTCTAGGAATGGCTGTTGTGGCCGGAATCAGCGTTTCGAATATCTATTTTGCCCAACCGATTCTGCATCAAATCGCAGAAAGTTTTCGCGTTCCGGAAAGTAAAATGGGAATAATGGTTGGCTTGGGGCAAGTAGGATATGGCGCAGGATTATTGACCTTGGTTCCGTTGGGCGATAAGGTTGACCGCAAGAAATTGATCCTGACCTTACTGGGAACTTTATTCCTTGTCTTGATAGCGATTGGATTGGTTTCCAATTATAATTTTATCTTTTTATTCAGTTTATTATTAGGATTGACGGCGGTCGCGGCTCAGGTTATTTTACCCATGGCGGCGGAATTATCTGGCAGCGAAAAAGGAAAAAATGTCGGCATTATCTTTACCGGAATTCTTGTCGGAATATTGATGGCGAGGGTTTTCAGCGGTTATATTTCGGAATGGAGCAGTTGGAAAATGGTGTATTATCTTTCGGCTGGATCTACGGTTTTCTCTTTGGCTTTTGTCTATTTCAAATTGCCAAGTGTAAAACCGACGTTCAAAGAATCATATTTTAAATTGATTTCATCTTCATTTTATCAGCTGAAGAGATTTCCACAATTACGGTTTATGGCGTTGCTTGGCGGAATTGCATTTGCGGTGTTTTGTTCATTTTGGACAACATTAACTTTTCTGTTAGTGGAAAAACCATACAACTACAGTTCAGACACGATTGGACTTTTCGGAATGTTGGGAATTGCCGGTGCTTTGGTGGCGCCATTGATTGGAAAAGCTTCTGACAAAGGCGATTCTCGATATACACAATTGATTGCAAGTATTATTTTATTGGCTGGTTCGGTTGTCATTTTTCTGTTTCCAAGTTATTTAATTTCAATTATTCTCGCCGTGATTTTCATTGATGTTGGCGTTCAGTCCATTCAGGTAACGAATGTTGCATTGATTTATCGATTAGATGAAAAGGCCAATAGCAGAATCAACACCATTTATATGACTTCCTATTTTGTCGGTGGTGCAATCGGAACTTTTATTGGTTTGAAATGTTGGGAACTGGGCGGATGGAATTATGTCGGTCTACAGCTTGTCATTTTCAGTATTTTTGTATTTTTGATGAACTTATTCAAAACTTTGAAATCCAATACAAATCAATAATAAGAAACATTCTTTTATGAAAATTTCAATTACATTTTTAAGTCTTTTTTTGGGAATCCAAATCGCGTTTGCTCAAAAATTAAAACCAATCTCTTATAAAGACGGCGAGCAAAAACTTCTTGGAATGGTAACATCTAATGCAGGAAAAAAACTTCCCGGCGTTTTGATTTTACCTGCTTGGAAAGGTATCGATGAAGAAGCAAAAAATGCAGCCCTTGAACTGCAAAAACAAGGTTACATTGCTTTTATTGCTGATATTTATGGCGAAGGAAATAAACCTTCAGGTAATGAAAATGCCGCTAAGCTTGCCAATACTTATAAGAAAGATTTTGTTCTTTATCAAAAAAGAATTTCTTTGGCTTTGGAAGAACTGAAAAAACAAGGCGCGAATGTTGATAAAATTGCAGTTATAGGTTATTGTTTTGGAGGTACAGGCGCTTTAGAAGCCGCCAGAGGAAATCTACCCGTTGTTGGCGTCATTTCGATTCACGGTGGATTATCAAAGGATTCTGAAAGACCAAACAACCCTATCACAACCAAAGTTTTGATAGAGCATCCTGCGAATGACAGAACTGTTCCACAAGCGCATTACGACGCTTTTGTAAAAGAACTGAACGAGAGTAAAGCCGATTGGCAAATCATTGCGTATGCAAACACGACTCACACTTTTACTAATCCAGAAGCTTCAGATTACAATGAAGTGATGGCAAAACGTGCGTGGAACCACACCTTGTTGTTTCTGAAAGAAGTTCTGAAATAGAAAGTAAGATCTTAGATATTACACTAAAGACAGCCTTTTGAGCTGTCTTTTTTATTTCTTGATCAATAATGAAACTAGATCCTGCAAAACTTTCTGAGAAACGAAATTCATAAAATCTATCCTTTCCAAATGTGGCAAAAACAATTTTGAGGTCACTTCTTCAGTGCCAATTCTAATCGTATAATAAACCGTTCCCACATCTTTCCCATCCTCTCCTTTTCCAGGTCCAGCAACGCCTGTGGTAGAAACAGCAATATCTGTTTTGAATAATTCCTGACAGCCTTTCGTCATTTTCGAAGCGACTTGCTCGCTCACAACGGTAAATTCCTCGATTGTTTTTAAATTAACTTTCAAAATATCGATTTTCTTTTCAGTTGCATAACTCACAATTCCTCCGATAAAATACTTTGAACTTCCTGTAATTGAAGTGATTAATCGTGACAACTCTCCGCCAGTACAACTTTCCGAAACAGAAATGGTCAACTTTCTGTCATTCAACAATTCGCCAAGGATTTTTTCGATTTTATCTTCATGTGTGGCGATGATGTTTTCGCCAATGATTGGCATTAATTTCTGGATTTCAGTTTCCAGTTCCTGTTCTAATATTTCCTGAGAACTTCCGGAAGCGGTTAATCTTAATTTCACCCTCGTTCCGATTGGCAAATAAGACAGCGATATATATTGTGGTAAAGCCAATTCCCAACTTTCAATATTTTCTGAGAGAATACTTTCCGGAACATCCACGACGGAAACGATTCTCGTCACGATGTGGTCTAATGACAATTTTTCTTTTAAGAATGGAATAATCTGGTCTTTCACCAAAGGTTTCACCTCGTAAGGAACGCCTGGCAGACTGAAACAAAACGTTCCATTTTTTTCCAAAACCATACAAGGCGCCGTCCCAAAATGATTAAGAAAAACCTCAGCTTCAGATAAGACAATCGCCTGTTCCTTATTGTGTTCCAAAATCCAAAGTCGGTTTCGCTTTTCAAGATAAACGCTCAAATGTTGGTAAACCTTATCCGAAAAAACCAATTCATCTTCGAAGAACTCAGCGTAAGCTTTCTTGGTAATATCATCTTTTGTAGGTCCCAATCCGCCGGTTGTGAAAACCACGTCCGCCATTTCAAATGCTTTCGCTAACGTCGAAACTATTGCACTTTCATCATCAGGAATTGTGAAGATGGAAGTTACTTTCACACCAATTTCTTTGAGTTGTGTCGCAATAAAATTGGAGTTGGTATCAACGGTATTTCCCGAAAGGATTTCGTCGCCAATGGTAATCAGAACAGCTGTTTTCATAAGAACAAATTTCGGGAATTTTTCGGTCTCAAATGAATTTATTGAAGAATAAAAACACCGCTTTGTCATTCCGGAGGAATCTAGGCAGTTGAGATGCCTCCGGAATGACAAAAGTGAATATTATTTAGGATATATCATTTTATAATTTGACTTAGCCTGATCTACATTTTGTGGTTCAGAATTAATTATCTTTGATTAAAATTGAGGAATGAAATCATCTTTCTGGAAAAACTACAGCAACATCATCCTGCTTCTCATCGGCATTTTCATTGGAAGCCTTGTTGGGATTTTCACACCTGATTTTGTTGTTTATCTGAAACCGATTGGTGACATTTTCCTTAATCTGCTATTCGTCACAGTCATTCCACTCGTGTTTTTTGCGATTGTCTCTGCCATTTCAGGCATCGAACAGCAAAATCAATTGGGTAAAATCATCGGAACAATGGTTCTGACTTTCCTCAGTTTCATCTTGATTTCAGCCACATTTTGCATCGTATTGGTTTATCTTTTTCCAACAGAAACGCCTACCAACATTCACGATGCTATCACAGAAAACCTACAGTCCGACACTAATATCAACGACCAGATCGTAGGATTCTTTACTGTCAGCGAGTTCTACCACTTGTTCTCAAGACAGAATATGCTTGCACTTCTGGTCTTTTCGTTTTTAGTCGGAATTTCCATCAGAAAATCTGGCGAAATGGGAAAGGCATTTCAAAACTTCATCCTCTCCGGAAACGAAGTGATGAAACAGCTTTTACTATTAATAATGAAAGTTGCGCCCGTTGGATTAGGCGCATATTTTGCGTATCAAGTTGGCACTATTGGACCTCAGCTTTTCGGATTTTACGCCAAACCTTTAGGACTTTATTACATTGCCGGAACCATTTATTTCATCGTATTTTTCAGTCTTTACGCCTTCGTTTGGAAAGGTGGAAAAGGTGTAAAAGCTTTTTGGAAAGAAAGCCTTTTGCCAACCGCAACCGCAATTAGTACGTGTAGTAGTTTAGCAACAATGCCTGTCGCCATCGAATCTGCAAAAAGAATGGGTGTTCCTGCTTCTATCGCTAATGTCGTAATTCCGATTGGAACTACGATTCACAAAAACGGTTCATCCATTTCGTCGATTATCAAGATTTATGTCGCATTTCAGTTACTCGGCTGGAACTTCTTCGAACCAATGAATCTCATAATGGCTCTTGGCATCACCGTTTTCGTCAGTGCAGTCGCCGGCGGAATCCCAAATGGTGGTTACATCGGGGAAATGTTGATGATTTCGGTTTACAAAATCCCGCCCGATGTTGTTCCAGCGGTCATCATTATCGGAACTTTGGTGGACCCGTTGGCAACCGTTCTCAATTCCGTCGGGAATATTCTCGCCAGTATGATTGTCTCAAAATTTGTAAAATTAGAAACTGCCTGAAATATTTATTTGGAGCTTATTGACTTCGTCGAACAGTTTATATATATTAAATATTTGGAGCTGTTTCCCGCTATCCACTATATCTTTTTTGCTTTACGACATTTGGTCTTCGAGAGAACGTTGGTGCCAAAAGCAAAAAAGGATGCCGTTCCTATCGGGGCTATGTCACAGTTTTGCCTTCTATTCACTTCTTTTCACAGGTTCCAGATTTTCCAATTCCTCCGCCGTGAAAAGTCTGTAATGAACTTTGAAAGTTTTTCCCAAAGGCGTTTCCAAAGAAAATCCTCCCGGCCCCCAACCTTCCAAAACATCCAATGTAAAATGTGAATATTTCCAGTATTCAAAAAGGTCGCGGTCTATCCAGAATTCGAAGCCGTTGATGGTGCCAATCATTGCATCGTTCATCCTTGGAAAATATCCGCCCTTCTCAAAACATTGCGGTTGTGTGCCTTCGCAACAGCCGCCCGCTTGGTAGAACATCAGGTCGCCGTGTTTTTTCTCTAATTTCCAAATAACTTCCAAAGCTTTTTCGGTTACGGAAAGTCTTGCGATTTTATCCTTGATTTCCATATTTTTCTTTTTTAATTATTATTTTAAACGCAAAGGCGCAGTTTTAATTTGCCTATTAAGCTGTTTCAAGTCGCAAAATCAAAGATTTATTATCTCAAGAAATTACTTTGCGACTTAAAAGCATCAATAAATTAACCATTTTTGCGCCTTTGCGATTATAAAAACATTTCTTTTAAATTTAATTAAAAACCCGACAAATAAAATCTGCCGGGCTTAAAAACTCAAATAACAATAAATTAATTTTGTCCAGCAATATCCAAAACAATACGTCCGTCGATTTGACCAGCCTTCATCTTATCAAATACTTCGTTGATATCTTCCAGTTTTGCAGAAGTTACTGTTGCTTTTACCAAACCTTCGTTTGCAAAATCCAATGCTTCCTGCAAATCCTTTCTGGTTCCAACAATAGACCCTCTCACGGTAATTCTCTTAAGAACTGTTTCGAAAATTGGTAAGGGGAAAGACCCAGGCGGAAGACCATTCAATGCAATTGTCCCTTTTCTTCTAAGAACGTCTATCCCTTGTTTGAAAGCAATTGGAGAAACAGCGGTAATCAATGCACCGTGCATTCCTCCAACTTCTTTGTGAAGATAAGTTCCTGGGTCAGTTTCTTTGGCATTCACGACCAAATCCGCACCCAATTTTTTCGCCAGTTCCAATTTATCATCTGATACGTCTATTGCCGCAACGTGCATTCCCATTGCTTTTGCATATTGAACCGCTACGTGGCCCAATCCACCAATTCCCGAGATGGCAACCCATTCTCCTGGTTTTGTTTCTGTTTCTTTCAATCCTTTGTAAACGGTAACACCAGCACAGAGAATAGGAGCTATTTCCAAGAAGTTGACATTAGATTTCAAATGCCCCACATATCTTGAATCTGCTATCACATATTCTGCAAATCCACCATCTACGCTGTAACCTCCGTTTTGCTGAGCTTCACATAATGTTTCCCATCCTGTGATACAATAATCGCAGCATCCACAAGCCGAATACAACCAAGGAACTCCAACTGCATCGCCCTCTTTCACCATCGCTTCTGGTCCGCAAGCCACCACAATTCCTACACCTTCATGTCCAGGAATTAGCGGCATTTTTGGTTTTGCCGGCCAATCGCCATCTACAGCGTGTAAATCGGTATGGCAAACACCACAGGCAATTACTTTTACTAATACTTCATAACGTCCGGGAGTTTTTACCGGAACTTCCATAATTTTCAATGGCTCGCCATAACCTTGTACAACTGCCGCTTTCATCGTTTTTGGAATCATAATTTACTTTTTATAGATTAATTTATTTGGTTGATTTTTTGGAAATAAAAAGCCCTGCTTGTCCAGAAAGTCCAAACAAGGCTTTAAGTTTGCGTGAGGGATTAGCAGGAACTCACCTTCGGCGAGATTACGGAACGAAGTACCACCTGCAAAGCCCGACCAATTGCCTTGGACATCACCAATGCGAAAGGGCACGCCATAAAAAACACAACTGTTTTTTTATTAGAAGAATCCTAATTTGTTCTTGTTGTAAGAGATCAGCATATTTTTGGTCTGACGATAATGGTCCAGCATCATTTTGTGATTTTCTCTACCGATACCGGACTGTTTGTAACCTCCGAAAGGTGCGCCAGCAGGATAAGCGTGGTATTGATTGACCCAGACTCTACCCGCTTCCACGTGTCTCGGGATGTTGTATAATTGATGTGCATCACGCGTCCAAACGCCGGCTCCTAGACCATAAATTGTATCATTCGCGATTTCCAAAGCCTCTGCTTCATCTTTGAAAGTCGTGAAAGCCACAACTGGTCCGAAAATCTCCTCCTGGAAGATTCTCATTCTGTTATTCCCTTTGAAAATGGTCGGTTTGATGTAATAGCCTTCTTCCAAACCTTCAATTTCATTCACATCGCCACCAGTAAGCACTTCTGCGCCTTCTTCTTTACCCAATTTCAGATAACCCATAATTTTATCTTTTTGGATTTTTGAAGCCTGCGCGCCCATCATCACGGTTTTGTCCAATGGATTTCCGGTTTTGATAGCCTCCGTTCTTTCAATCACTTTTGCAATGAAAGCGTCCGCAATATCTTCCTGAACCAATAATCTGGATGGGCAAGTACAAATCTCACCTTGGTTTAATGCAAACATTACCGCGCCTTCAACTGCTTTATCTAGGAATTCATCGTCAGCATCCATTACTGAATTGAAGAAAATATTAGGCGACTTCCCTCCCAATTCCAAAGTTACTGGGATGATGTTTTCAGTTGCATATTGCATTACCATTCGTCCAGTTACCGTAGAACCTGTGAAGGCTGCTTTGTTGACTTTTGGATTCGTAACCAAGGCTCTTCCAAGTTCTTCTCCGAAACCATTGACGATGTTCACAACACCTGCCGGAAGCAAATCCCCGATTAATTCCATTAAAATAATAATAGAAACCGGTGTACTTTCTGCGGGTTTCAAGACAACGCAATTTCCTGCAGCCAAAGCTGGAGCGAGTTTCCAAACGGCCATTAAAATTGGGAAATTCCAAGGGATGATTTGTGCAATCACACCAAGTGGTTCGTGAACAATCAATGAAACGGTGTCTTTGTCTAACTCGTTGTGAGAACCTTCTTCCGCTCTGATTACGGAAGCAAAATATCTGAAATGGTCAATCGCCAAAGGAATATCTGCTGCCAAAGTCTCTCTTACGGCTTTACCATTATCAATCGTTTCTACCGTTGCAATGTATTCCAAATTCTCCTCTATTCGGTCGGCGATTTTATTAAGAATGATGCTTCGTTCTGTTGCGGAAGTATCTTTCCAAGTTTTGAAAGCTTCTGCTGCTGCGTTGACGGCATTTTCCAAATCTTCTTTATTGGAATGAACGGCTTGCGTAAAAACTTGTCCATTGATTGGAGAAATCACATCGAAATACTGTCCGCCTGCTGACGGCACAAATTTTCCACCGATGTAATTGTCATATTTTGATTTGAATTCTGGCCAAGCCAAAGTAGTGGAGTTTTGTTGTTGTTCTGCTGTTGTACTCATAATAATATTTTGTTTTATTAATACTGAATTAATATTTGATTAAGGCTAAGTTAATTCCATAACTAACAAAAATGATAGCACAATCGTCTAAAAAAACAGTAAAATTCTATTTTTATAATACTTTTATTGTTCATTAACAAAAATTGTGACTGAGATTAATTTTAAAATATTATATTTGATAAACAAGAAGTTATAAATCTTGAATCTATGAATTCAAATCATTTTCAACTTAACAAACCCAGCCTGACACACGAAAATGGACTGAATACTTTGGTGGAAAATCAAACCAAGTTCAGTTTAAATAATTGTGAATTCAGCATCTATGAAACGCACAAGGCGGCTTATGATGTGAAACTGCATTTTGAGCATTTGGCGTTCACGGGAATGTTGCGGGGAAGAAAATGGATGAAACTTCAGGACAAAAGCAATTACTTCGAATATCTTCCCGGAGAAAGCGTTTTGGTTGCACCAGGCGAAACTATGGTCATTGATTTTCCGGATGCGGATGAGCAGCCTTCGCAATGTGTTTCTCTAACTTTGAATCCGGAATTTGTTCAGGAATCTTTGGACAATCTGAACTTCAATGTGGCGAAAGTAGATGATTCTTCAAAATGGAATATTTCTTTGGATGAATTTTATTTGCTTAATAATAAAGCTCTGGCTTCTGCGACGAACAATATTATGAGAATTGCGATGGATGATAATTCGCATAAAGATGTGATTGCTGATTTTGCTTTGAAGGAATTGTTGATCAGATTGATGCAGACTCAAGCGAGAAATCTAGTGGAAAAAAACACTTTGAAAAATCAATCGAGAATTGGTTTTGTGGCAGATTTTATCAAGAAAAATCTTCACCAGAAATTATCGATTGATGCGATTGCAAAAATGGCTTATGTCAGCAAATCGAATTTCTTCAAAATGTTCAAACAGGAATTGGGACTTTCTCCGAATGAGTTCATCATCCACGAGAGAATCAAGAAAGCGAAGGAATTGTTGAGCCAGCAGAATTCGGTGAGTGAGACGGCTTTCAATACCGGATTTTCGGATACGAATTATTTCATTCGCGTGTTCAAACAGATGGAGGGTGTAACGCCGAAAATCTTTCAGAACAAAAAATTAATTTGAAGTTAGTAGTTAGTTATAGATATTTTCAAAAAGAGAACGAGCAGAAATTTCTGCTCGTTTTCGATTTTATAGTGATGTTCAATTCTTTTCATAGGGTTTCACCCTACACTACTCGAATTAAACTACTTTGTAGTTTTGTAGAATTTATTTCTGATAACTGTAATATCTTGCACCTTTCAGAACCGGACTTTCTTTTTCAATTCTTGTCAGTCCGAAGCCTTTATAATTTTGGTTGACCGAAGAATCTAATTGTTTGCGGTGCAGCTTTTCGTAAGTCTCAAAATCAATTGGCAATCTGTTTTTCAGTTCTTCGAAGAGATTCCATTTTTCGACTACTGATTTCCATTCTGGGGACACTTTACCGACAAAGACTTTCGATTTGGAACCACTTCCGTAAGCTAAGAAACCAATTTCTTTCTCAGCTAAATCTTCATTTTCGTTGAACGACGTTTGTAGGGCAGACAACAACGCCATAAAAATAGAAGCGGTGTACATATTTCCAATTTCGGAAGAAGCACGCTGAGATTTCTCTATTTTTTCATTGATGAAACTGAGATAATCTTCAGATTTTGCAATGGCTTTTTGTTTCTCAGCATCAGAATAATCCAGATGATTTTCTAAACTATAAATCTCGGTGAAGACTCTTTTCCCGTGGAAAGCGTAAGGCAAATGGAAAATCAAGTATCGCCATTCTTCATAAGGCCTTACGGTGAAAGTCTGGTCTTTGTAATGCTCGTACGCTTCACGGATTCTATCCTGATAACATTGGTTTGAATATTGTCCATCGAAAATCGGTTCGTCTGTGAACACCTCAATTTTATCAGGGAAATTTTCCGGAGCGGCTGGGAAATCATCTTTGGAAAAATGGCGTCTCGGTTTGAAGAAATCGAAAACACTTTCTGTAGCAACGCCCCAATTGTTGTCAATCTCGATTAATTTTGGATTGGCAGAAACTAATAATGCCACTGCACCGCCACCTTGTGTATATTCTCCGGAAGACGCCAATTCGTATTTGGCATAATCACTTGCAATGACTATCGCTTTTTTGGTTGGATTGGCTCTTACAAAATCTAGGGAATTATGAAGTGCATCCACTGCTCCAACGCAGGCAAAAGTCATATCGACCACGTCGCAATTTTTGAAACTTCTTGCACCAAATTCGTCCGTTAAGAATTCTTCTACCATGTGGACGGCGTAAGTCGCTGTTGGTTTTGCAGCGTCCAAAGCACTTTCCGTTCCTAGATAAACCCTGGATATTTCTTTCGGATCGAGGTTATAATCTTGAATTAACTTCAGTAAAGTTTCTGCTGCGAAAGTTGCTGCATCTTCGTGAACATCGGGCAAAGCCATTTTGTGCAGACCCAGACCTTTTTCCAATTTTGCCGGTTCGATTCCTCTTTTCTCAGCAAGGTCTTTGATTTCTAAATATAAAGAAGGCACATAAAAACTGGCCGCATCAACTCCGAATTTCGTCATTTTTAAAAATTTTAAGACACGAATTTAGAGATTTTTTGGCGGAATTTGGTTGTGTTTTGGGGAGAAAATTGGGGAATTATGACAAATGTTTTCGCCTCAAAAAAGAATTGATCTATTATTTGCTGCTGATAACCTGGAGGACAGTCTTGCGATTTGCAGTTAAAGAAAAAGACGATAAAACTTATTATTAAAATCTTGATTTTCATTAGCTATATATAATCTCAAATTTAAAAACATTTAATTCAATTAAAAACAAAAACCCCACTTAAAAAAGTGAGGTTTTCTTCATATCAAAATCAACTATGCATTACTGCATAATTTATGCTAAACTCTCATCGTGCTGAGAAAGGTCCAAACCTATACTTTCAGAATCTTCTGCAACTCTTAATGGTATGATCATATCGGTTAATTTATACAAAATCAATGAGCCTAAGAATGTGAATGCAGAAACCAAAACCAAGGCCATCATATGATGTGCAAACACTTCGAAACCACCATGAATAAGGCTCGCATTTTCGCCTTGAGCCAAGATAGCCGTCAGAATCATTCCCATAATTCCGCCAACGCCGTGACAAGCGAAGACATCCAAAGTATCGTCCACTTTTTTCAGG
>Ga0302347_1000685_pt1 | contig 49165 bp, 41 predicted proteins | sample PhyWR1_FD_202178 | JGI IMG/M metagenome (GOLD analysis project Ga0302347, IMG submission 202178) | Leaf surface microbial communities from wheat plants in UC Gill Tract Community Farm, Albany, California, United States - DLSL W.R1 (v2)... | ecosystem: Host-associated > Plants > Phyllosphere >... | reverse complement strand
TAGCAATAGCGCGGGTGATTTTACGGGTAACGAATGTTTCACCGCGACGTGGGGATTCGTGGTTGAACAGAATGCCGTTACAGGCATACATGCCGTAGGATTCACGGTAGTTCACGGTGATCCAGTACGCGTACAGTTTCGCCACCGCGTACGGAGAACGTGGGTAGAACGGGGTAGTCTCTTTCTGAGGAATTTCCTGCACCAGACCGTACAGCTCAGAGGTGGATGCCTGGTAGAAACGGGTTTTCTTCTCAAGACCCAGGAAGCGAATGGCTTCCAGCAGACGCAGCGTGCCCATGGCATCAACATCCGCGGTGTATTCCGGGGATTCAAACGAGACCGCTACGTGGCTCATCGCACCCAGGTTGTACACTTCATCGGGCTGCACTTCCTGCAGAATACGGGTCAGGTTGGAGGAGTCGGTCAGGTCGCCGTAGTGCAGATGGAATTTAGGGTTAGCGGAATGCGGATCCTGGTAGATATGGTCCACACGTTCGGTATTGAACGACGAAGCACGACGTTTGATACCGTGAACTTCATACCCTTTTTCCAGCAAAAGCTCCGCCAGATAAGAACCATCCTGTCCGGTAACGCCGGTGATGAGAGCGACTTTAGACATGTTTATTTTCCTCTACTTATGAATTCATTCAGTTTCAACGCGTTCGCGTATCACCACTGCGGGGTTGCCACGGCAAATCTTATTTGCCGGAAGCGATTTAAAAACGCTGCTGCGTGCACCAATAACCGTGCCATCGCCAACAGTAATACCAGGTGCAACAAAGACATCCGTCGCGAGCCAGCATTTTTCGCCAATCACAATAGGCGAGGCGTTAATATCAAAATGCGGACTCATAAAATCGTGACTGCCGGTACACAAATAACACTTCTGAGACACCACGGAATGTGCGCCGATGGTAATTTCACCCAGGGTATATAACACCGCGTCATCCCCTACCCAGGCATAATCACCGAGCGTTAATTTCCATGGATACGTAATTTTGACTGACGGACGAATAACCACATTCTTGCCGATTTTTGCGCCAAACAAGCGCAGTAAAAAGGCGCGCCAGCGATACAAAATTTGTGGCGACCAGGCAAATAAAGTTGCCTGCACAGCCCACCACAATTGCACCTTAATTCCATTGCCGCCCCGAAACCCTTTGGGAACGGAAAAACCACTGAGATCCTGCATACCCTTCCCTTATATTCAGACTTTGTTATATAAGGCTTTCGTTTTACCCGTCGTTTTCAGACGGAATAAATAGGATAATTCCGCCCAGAATCCCGGCACGCGTAATATGTTGCGCTGCACTTTTTTGGCATCCTGGCATAATTCCAGATTATTCGAGGTTGACACCCCGCCCATTGAGAATTCAGACACCAGGCCTTTAATTCGACGGAACGGATAACCTGATTTATAAAGGCTGGCCGCCAGCGCATAATCAGATGACACCTTATATTGCAAATCATAAGGATGTTTTTTCAGCCCCGCTGTCGGGAAGAAAATCGCCTGATGGCTGGCCGGTAAACTGTGATAGATATACCAGCCAGGTTTGGCGCTACGGCACACTTTATTGCCATCACCAAAATCCAGCAGCGCATCGCCGATGAACATTGCGGCGTCTTTCTGACGGGCAAGTTGACGCGCAAACAGCGCCACGTCTTCGTGGAAGATATCGCCAGAATTCAGGAAAATGGCATAGCGCCCCTGCGCCATCTCGATGCCTTTATTCATCGCATCGTAGATACCTTTATCTTTCTCACTGATGTAGCGTAAGTTGAACTCCCCGTTCAGTTTTTCGAGAAATTCAGCCGTGCCATCATTTGAGCCACCGTCGACCACAATCCATTCAAACGTGAGGCTGGGATCGCGTGCCAGGTTGCGCAGCGAGCGCCAGGTTCTTACTACCCCTTCGTGATTGCGAAAGGCGACAGTAATAATGCTTATATTCATCATTCTTAAAGCTGCCTCTGCGTTGGCTTCATCTGTTCACCGCAGCCACTGACTTGTGTCAGCGCCTGGGAATTCTTAGCCTTGCCGCCTTGATGCAACTTGCATAAGTTTGAATATCGAAACATAAACCACCTCATTTCGTCATACCCGCGTAATATTGAGCGCTTTACGCAAAATAAACGGACACACAATTAAGAATGCATATTCCGGGCTAAATATTGACCCGGTAAAAAACAGTGACACCGGCGTAAAAAGATAAAGCTGTACACGAAAGTTTTGATTATCGCCGAATGCATTAAGCATCATTTTGAAAACTTTAAACATGTACCACAGCGTTAACAGCACTGCGAACCATGAGAAATAAATAATCAGCAGATACAGACCATTGTCTATGGTTTTACCGACGTCCGCACCGTTAAAGATTCCGAATGATGCAACATATTCATAAAGTGAGCCAAATCTGACTACGCCATCGATATGGGTTAAAGAATACCCAACCATCACCAGCGGCCCAATAATTCGATAATAAGATGACGAGCCTTCCGTACCTAAATCCCCCAGACGCGTTGCGATGTAGGGAAATGCAAATACAATACCCACTAAAAATACGGTTAGCGAAATTATTGCTAACGGTAGTTTTTTCTTGATCGCGTCTTTGTTCAGATACTGAAATGCCCATTCAAGCAGGTAAAACAGGATAAACGTCATTACCCCAGAGAATGAGCCTGACAGAACAATCCCTGCAAGAATCATAGCATCGGTCTTGGGGGTTTTGATACCAAACTGTTTGATGCTCAGCCAAATTGAGATTAATGCCAGAGCAAAAAATGCCGGTTCAAAATAAAGCGCCGTGGTTCGCTTACCACCAAATTTAATGAAGTTCAGTACATAGCTGTTACTGTAAATCAGATATTTCGAAATTATTTCCATCAGGCTACTGCCACCGGTCAAAATAATTTGTGCCATTTCTAATGCAGCAAGCACAACAATGAACGTTACGGCAATATAAAAGAATCTAAGGATTTTCCTATAATTGTGCGGGGAAATCGTTTTAAAGCGAATGCTCCACACCATGCCGATAATAATCACAATATAAACAAACAGCATGGTGGAGGTAACGTATTTGCTCGCGTCCAGCGACTGACCGAAGATATAGTTAAACGCTGTTAAGCCAAAACCGAGCCCCAGGGCAATCATCAGCTTCTTGATGCTGATTTTCTCAACGTACATCAACAGCAAAACGGGCAAGAAGGTGACGATGGTTATCGGAAAACTTTCGCCGAGCTGGGCAATTTTGACGTTGACCAGCAGGTAGATAAGCGGAAGCAGCAGATAACTACAGATTCTGATAGAACGAGACATATTCCTCCAGCATCTGTTGGCCGCTATACGCTTTACGGCTGCGGTTGCGGAACGATTCCAGGTCAGTGCCAAAAACAGCCTGCGCGATGTCCGCCTTCGAGTGTTGCACCAGCGGTAAAACCTCATCTTCGCTGAAGGTTTTACCGCCTGATTTTTCCAGCACTTCACGCGCAGCATCGCTGTGTGTTGCAATGACCGGCACGCCAATAGACAGCGCTTCGCACAAAATCAGCGGATAGTTATCCACGCGCGAACTGAAGACCAGCGCATCCATTCCGTTCAGGGCACTCATCAGCTTGCGCTTATCGGTTTCAAACCCGTGGTTGGTGACGTTAGCGCCCTCAAACGGCGAGAATTTTCCGAAGGTGTGCAGCTCAATTTTGTCGCCGAGCGCCATCATGTCGCGCACCAGCCGCTGATTGGTTTTCCCGTCGTAGCGCAGATCGTGTGCCACCACGGCGATTTTCGGTTTCCCAGGGGTCACGGCCACCGGCGTGAGTTCCGCCAGAATTTCTTCGGTCGCCACGTCAATACCGTTATTAATAATCTGGCAGCGGCCTGGGCCGTACAGACTATTAAACGCATCGGCGACGTGCTGACTTGGCGAGATAAAAGTACACCCCAGCGCCAGCATGTCGCGGAACAGCTGACGTTTGCCGGCCACCAGCTTGTGCGCGCGATCCACTTTAACTGGAGGATAATTAGAAAGGGTCGGACACTTCTGGCAGTTTGTTTTCCAGCCTTCGCAGCCGTCGGTAAAGGCGCAGCGCCCCGTGACGCTCCAGTGATCGTGTAAGGTCCACACAAATGTGGTGTCCGGTTTGTGCGCCTGCACGTTCTCGCAAAACGCCACGACCTCTTCCAGATTGAGCCAGTAGCTGTGCAATACGTGGAAATGCAGCACTACCGGGCCGCTGGTTCGGGTCACCGTACGATAAAGGCTGTTGAGATTTCCAAACAGATCGCGGTTAAACAGGCGGAACAGCGCGATGTTGGCAATCGACGTCAGGCGCGGCGTCTGCTTTAAGACCTGCGGATAATTATCATGACTGACGCTTTTTTTGCCGCCTTTGCCATAGCCATAAACAAAACGTGACTGGAGACCTTTTTGCAGCGCGCGCTGATGCAGATCCAGCGCGACGCCAGCCGCCCCGCCCTCTGCCAGGCGAACGTTAAATTGCAGAATATTCATTTGATGACCTTCACACGGGCTTTTTCACCGGTGACAAGCGCGTTATCAGGAATGCTGTCCAGCACCACGCTGCCCGCACCGACAGTGACGTTATTACCCACGGTAATTTCACCGATCATGACGACGTTTGCGCCCAGTTCGACATTGTTGCCAATCACCGGGCACGCCAGACTCGCCGGGCCACGGTTGCCGATGGTCACGCCGTGGCGAATCGTGAAATCATCCCCCGCGACGACAAATTTATTGATCACCACGGCATAACCGTGGTGAATGGTAAAGCGTCGTCCAATGGTGGCTGCGGCCTGAATTTCGTAACCAAACAGACACTCGGTGATGATGCGATACAGCACCAGAATCGGTGCCGCCCACAGATTATTGAGGACATTCTTTTTGCGCCAGACGGAGCAAAAATGTGCAATGCGGTACGCCAGAACCATGCAGCACGGGCGCAGGCTCCAGCTGTTGGCGCGGAAATCTTCCAGAATCATTATTTCCCCCGCAGCCCGTCAGCCAGACGCTTGGTATTACGTACGGAAAAGAGCGTTAGCAGCGTGCGCCAGTTCATGCGCTTATTGCGGATCTGGTACAGCGTAAAAAGCTGATATTTACGGCTGGCACGGTCGAACTTATCTTTATGCTTGCGGTAAAAATGGAAGTAGCCAGAGAATTTCTTTGGCGACGAGGTGATTTGCATCTCGCCATGATTGATATGCAGAATTTGCGTGGCGTCGTCCACTTTCCACGGTTCGCCATATTCCACCACCATACGCAGAAAAATGTCGTAATCCTGCGCGGCTTTCAGTTCGGTATCAAACAGGCTCTCTTTGAAACGCCACGCCCAGGTAAAGACCTGATTGCCAATAATGTTGCGCTTGTAGAACAGGCGGCGAGAGTACGGTGACTTTGGATACAGCGGCAGGCTCGCCGGTTGGGAATAAACTTCACCCTCGCAGACATAGTCATTGGCGTACAAAAATGCATGCGTCACCAGCTGATGCTTGTGCGCCAGGAAAATGGATAAACGGTTTGGCGTCCATTCATCATCATCATCAATACCCGTGATGAACTCCCCGCTAGACTGGAGAATCGCCTGGTTTCGCACCGCACACGCGCCGGAATTGATGTCATTGTGGATATATTTCACCCGCGCATCGCCAAGTTCTTCAACGAACTTTTGTAGCTGCTCATAAGACGAAGAGCAGTCATCGACGATGATCATTTCCCAGTTGTCGTAGTCCTGACGTAATACCGATTTAATCGCGCGGATCGCCAACTGCTGACGATTCCAGGTCGGCATATAAATGGAGATCAAAGGGCGTTGTGTTGTCATTTTCTTCCCCGAATGGCTGGTTGCTTCTGCCCTCACCCATCGCCCCAGAAGAGAGACGATATAATTCCCTCTCCCGTCGGGAGAGGGTTAGGGTGAGGGAAAACGGTTATTTACTGTCAGACTTGTATTCGTACTCGTAATACCCGTAATCCTGGTATCCCGTCGCACGGCGGAAGATGGAGTTCAGAATCACCCCTTTCACGTCGATGCCGTTCTGCTCAAAGCGGTTCAGGCTGGTTTCCACTTCCTTCAGCGTGTTGACCGCATAACGAGCCACCATCAGCGTGGTGCCAGCATGGCGACCCACCACGGCGGCATCGGTCACGGCCAGAATCGGCGGGGTATCAATCAGGACGAGATCGTAATGTTTGCTCGCCCACTCAATCAGCTGCGTGAAACGCTCGCTCATCAGCAGTTCGGACGGATTGGGTGGCACTTGACCGCGCGGTACAAGGTCAAAGTTAGTGATCGACGTCGGCTTGGCGCACTGCTCAATCTCCCCTTTGCCGAGCAGAATCTCCGACAGACCGTTGACGTTGTTGGTCCCTAACAGTTCGTGGGTGTAACCTTTACGCATGTCGCAGTCGATCAGCAGCACGCGTTTATTGGTTTGACTCACCACCGCCGCCAGGTTGGCGCACACGAAGGTTTTACCAATCGATGGGCTAACACCGGTCATCATCAGGACGTTATTTTTTGCCTGCATCATCGCGAAGTGCAGGCTGGTTCGCAGGCTACGCACCGCTTCAATCGCCAGATCCGTTGGGTTGCCCACGGCCAGCAATTGGCTCTGTTTGTAGCGTTTAACCCCTTTGACGGTTTTGACGCTATCCCGCGATTTCTGCCATTCCGACAGCGGGATGCTGGCGTAAACGCTGATCCCATTCTCTTCGAGCACCTGCGGGCTTTCGATTCCGCGATTGAACAGGGAACGCAGCAGCACGCCCATAATCGACAGCATCAGACCGAGAATAATGCTGCCCAGAACGATCAGCGCTTTTTTCGGTTTGAGCACACCCGGTTGGGTGATCGCCGGGTCAACGATACGGACATCGCCAACGGTACTGGCTTCGGTGATCTTCAGCTCCTGCTGTTTGTTCAACAGCTGCATGTACACCTGCTGGCCGGACTCCACATCGCGAGTCAAACGCACAATTTCCTGCTGGGTTTTCGGCATCGCCGTTACGCGGTTGTTGAGTTTAGATTTCTCATCTTCCAGCGCCTGACGTTTTTCCAGCAGCGTGCGGTACGCCGGGTGACGTTTGGTGTAGAGCTTCGAAATTTCCGCTTCTTTGAACGTCAGCTCATTCAGCTGCGCGTCGATGTTCACCATCGAGTCGAGGACGGATTTCGCCTCCAGCGGCAGATCGACCGAATCTTTATCCTGACGATAGGCATTCAGCTTGTTTTCCGCTTCATCAAGATGCGCGCGCACTTCCGGAAGCTGTTTTGCCAGGAAGGCGAGACTTTTTGCCGCTTCTGCTGACTTACGCTCGACGTTTTGCTCGAGATAATTACGGGTAATGCTGTTCAGAATGTCGCGGATCTTGTCTTTGTCTTCACCGGTGAAGGTCATGCTCAATACGCCGGTGTCCTTACCATTTTCCGTTACGCTGAGATTACCTTGCAGATTGTTGATCATCCCCAGCATCGAGAATTTGGACACGGTGAATTTGCCGCCCTCCGCCGCTTTGATGTCGCTCACCATCATAGTGACGCCATTTTTGGTCAGCATCTGTCCGACTTCACCCCGTGCGCTAAACCCGGCGTCGCTGGTGAGCTGGTACTGTTTTGGCCCGAGAACTTCCAGCGTGAAGACCTGGTCGCCCGCCCCTTTCGGCAGCTCAAAGGTGGTCACTTTGACCATGTCATTTTGACGGCCCATCAGCCTGTCCCAGCCGGCACCAAATATCGGGAAGGTATCTTTGGTGACACCGATATCGAGATCGAGATCGTCAACGGTTTTGCCGAGCACCAGGCGCGACTGAATGAGCTGGATTTCAGCGTCTGATGCAGGTGGCTTATTTGCCAGCGCCGATCCGATATCCTGCACCAGCGAGTTACCCGAGTTTTGCTCAATTTGTACCAGCGCATCGGCGCTATAGATTGGCGTGGCAAACAGGGTGTAGATCACGGCGGCTAACGCGAACACCGCGGTAATCCCCAGTACCCACCATTTCGCCTCAACGACCGTCCCGACCAGACGACCAATATCTATTTCATCACTGCCCGAAATCGGGGCGGCAGAAGGTTTTGTTTTTTCTGTCATTGTTATCCCTGCTGAGCTTTCAGTGCCTGCGCCCACTGTTGGGCAGACTGGTCAAGTAAGGTATAAACCGCCTCAAATGCCTCACGGCTTTTACGATACGGATCGGGAATTTCGCGTTCACCGTCCCAGTGACCAAACAGCATCACTTTGCCGCGCATCTCCGGAGCGAGTTCACACAGCGCATGGATATGGCGTTTTTCCATCGCCAGGATCAGATCGTAATCCCGACACATCCGGCCAGACACCTGACGGGCAACATGCCCGTCTAAGGAGAGGTTATGTGCCTGCGCCACGCTCGTTGCGCGCTCATCGGCTCCTTTACCGACGAGCGCCCCTAGCCCTGCGGATTCGACGATCAGATTGGGCTGGTAACTTTTCAGCAGTCGTTCAGCCGTGGGGGAACGGCAAATGTTCCCCACGCACACCACCAGAATTTTGTTAAACATCGCGATTACCAGGTATGAATGTTGCGCGCCGTATCCGTCATGTAGCGGACGCCACTGATGGTTGGCAGCAACTGGTTGATCAGACGGTTCCAGCGAGCAACCGGTGCCGTGGTGACGTACACCACATCGTATGGCTGGAGTCGGAACTCGGTTGCCATGACCAGAGATGTCGCATCGGACATATCCAACTGGTAGATGTTGGCAATTTTGCCTTTGGCACTGCCCTCGCCTTTCAGCGGACGGATAACGAAGATGCCGCTGGCGTTAGACGCCGTCATGTCGAGGCCTTCCGCATTGCCCAGCGCTTCGGTCAGGGTCATACCGCTGAAGTCCATTTTGAGCGTGGTTTGTTTCTTCACTTCGCCCATCACGAACACTTTCAGATCGTCGTTGCGCGGGACAAACAGAATATCGCCAGGATAGAGCAGACGGTTTTGGCTCAGATCGCCGTTCTGCATGAGCGCCTGGAGCGAAATGCGCTCCTCTTTACCGTTGTGCGTCAGCACCACGTTGCGCCAGTCGGCAGCATCGGTCAGACCGCCTGCCGTGTTAATCGCATCCAGAATCGTCAGCGGGACGTTAGTGATCGCCTGCTGGCCCGATTTATTCACTTCACCGGACACATAGGCTTTTTGCGAACGGAACGCGGCGATATTAACGTCAACCTGCGGATCGGCGATGTACGTCGCTAAGCGGCCGGTAATATCACTACGAATTTCTGCGAGCGTTTTCCCAACGACGTGGACTTTGCCGATATAGGGATAGAACATCGTGCCATCTGGCTGGACCCAGTTACCGGTATCGCTTGAGCTACGATATTGTCCAGCGGGGGTGGTCAGTTCAGGGTGATCCCATACGGTCACACTCACGACATCACCCGGACCTACGCGGTATTGGTAGCTCGCAATTTCCTGGTCCAGAGACATATTTGGCTGCGCCACATTGGGACGCGGACGTAATTGTTCGACAAGACGCGGCGTTAATGGATAAACATTCACCATTTTGTCGAGATCAAAATCAGCATCCTGTTGCTTGATCACATCCTTGCCCACTGTTGACATATTGCTGCCGGGAAAGACCGTACAACCACTCATCAAGGTCACAGACACCAATAATGGCATCAATTTCATTTTGGATTTCATCATTGATTATTTATCACTTTGGCAGAGTAATTATCCTGTGCAATTTAAATAAGCGCGGATCGTTTTGGCATTCAGAATGCAGTTAATCAAAAAGAAATATAACTGGCATCATTCCTAAAAAAACATTATTCATCCGCTGGCTATTGACAGAATAATCGAGGCTGATTCACACGCTTTCAGGCACGCTACCGCCCTTGGCTTTCAGTTACCAATCCACTGACGAAACAATGTGTTATGGATAGACACCCTCTTAAAACTGGCTTTCGCGTATATATACCCGGCGCATTCAGTCGCCAGACCGAATTGAAATTCAGCCCAAAAGACCAGTACAAAAATAGCAACAAGAAGATTTAGCATTTGATGCTGGGGGAATTGTTGCAGCTAACCTAATAGCAGGCAAGGAGACATCCGCCCTAATATTGGTTTTTAAGAATAATATTAAGCGCAAATTTTCGTGGTTTTAGGAATTTCTTCATATTGACTTATAGCGATTATAAATTAGCAGATGCGATATATCCGAATTATTACCCGATATAGAAATTTAAACTTCCCAACGGAAATAATACGGTTATTGCGATGGGGTATTCCTTTTGCATTGATTAAGAGAAATCTCAGCATGGCATTGCAATTTTCGCCCACATTATCCATGATCGAAGTGTGACAAATGTCATATAACAAAAGGTACTGCAATTACTATGGAATGGATTGCCGATCCGTCAATCTGGGCCGGGCTGGTGACGCTTGTCGTCATCGAATTAGTCCTTGGCATCGATAATCTGGTTTTTATCGCCATACTTGCCGATAAATTGCCTCCGGCGCAGCGCGACCGCGCACGCGTAACCGGTTTGCTGTTGGCAATGGTGATGCGCCTGCTGCTGCTGGCCTCAATCTCCTGGATGGTCACGCTGACCAAGCCCCTTTTTACCTTCCACGACCTGAGCTTCAGCGCGCGCGATCTGATCATGCTGTTCGGTGGGCTGTTCCTGCTGTTTAAAGCTACGGTCGAACTGAATGAGCGGCTTGAAGGGAAAGACAGTGATAATCCTACTCAACGGCGCGGTGCAAAATTCTGGCCGGTGGTGGCGCAAATCGTGGTCCTCGACGCGGTCTTTTCCCTGGATTCTGTGATTACCGCCGTGGGCATGGTCGATCACCTGGCGGTGATGATGGCCGCGGTGATTATCGCCATCACCCTGATGGTCATGGCGAGCAAGGCGCTGACCCGTTTTGTGAACAGCCACCCCACGATTGTCATTCTGTGCCTGAGTTTTCTGCTGATGATCGGTTTTAGCCTGGTCGCAGATGGTTTTGGTTTCTCTATTCCTAAAGGCTATCTGTACGCGGCGATTGGGTTCTCGGTCATTATTGAGACGCTGAATCAGCTGGCGATTTTCAATCGACGCCGTTTCCTGTCCGCTAATCAGACTTTGCGCCAGCGGACTGCCGAGACGGTTTTGCGTCTGTTGAGCGGCAAAAAAGAAGATGCCGAACTCGATGCGGAATCTGCATCATTGCTTGCGGATCACGACGACAGTCAGATTTTTAACCCGCAAGAACGCCGGATGATTGAGCGGGTGTTGAATCTGAATCAGCGCTCTGTCAGCAGCATCATGACCTCGCGCCACGACATCGAGCACATTGACCTCAACTCACCCGAGACGCAGATACGCGCCCTGCTGGATAAAAACCAGCATACCCGCGTGGTCGTAACGGGCGGCGATGAAGAGGACGATTTGCTCGGCGTGGTGCACATCATTGACCTGCTGCAACAGTCTTTGCGCGGCGATCCGCTGGATTTACGTGTGCTTGTTCGACAACCGCTGGTATTCCCCGAAACATTGCCGCTGCTGTCTGCGCTTGAGCAGTTTCGTAATGCGCGGACCCACTTTGCCTTTGTGGTCGATGAGTTCGGGTCAGTCGAAGGGTTGGTGACGCTGAGTGACGTGATGGAAACCATCGCGGGTAATCTGCCGAACGAAATCGATGAAATTGATGCTCGTCATGACATTCAGAAAAACGCTGACGGTTCCTGGACGGCGAACGGCCATATGCCGCTGGAAGATCTGGTGCAGTATGTTCCCCTGCCGCTCGATGAGAAGCGTGAATATCACACCATTGCCGGATTGCTGATGGAGTATCTACAGCGTATTCCGAAGCCGGGTGAAGAAGTTCAGGTGGGTGATTACGTGTTGAAAACGCTACAGGTCGAAAGCCATCGCGTACAAAAAGTGCAGCTGATTCCGCTGCGCGGTGAAGATGATTTAGATTACGAAGTGTAAAACAGAGCCGGGTAAGCGTTTGTCGCGCTTGCCCGGCGATAAATCAAAGCTTATCTATCAGCTTCTTCACGTCCTTGCCATTTTGCGAATCTTTGTTTTTGTCCGCCCAGTCATTCAGACGACGCTTCGCTTCATCCTGGAGGTGTTTACGCAGAATCTGGTCAACCTGGAGGCTGTAGCTCAGCTCCTGCCATTTACCATAGACGTTCAAAGGAATAGGCGTTTCTTTCAGGAAATCGATGAGTTTGCCTTCCCCTTCCCAACCGGCCAGCACGCGGACGTTGAATCGCGTATCCGTCGTCTCTTTCACCAGATCCATGGTGCCTGTGCCCGTCATATCCAGAAGCGAAGATTTCCCCTGCATATTATCGAGCTTCAACTGGCCGTCATCCAGCACCAGATCGGCCGTAAAGCTGTCGAGCCGCGTCGCGCTGTCGTAATTTTCAGTGGCTTTAACGCTGCTGCTGCGTTCCACAGCCTGCTGTACAAGCTGCTGGAAGTTCAGGCCTTCCATGCGGCTATCGGCCAGGTCAATGTGGGCAGTTCCCTGCCAGCTGCGACGAAATGCTTCCGCATCAATTTTATCGCCGGAAAAATCACCCGCCATCGTCAGATTGCCGGTCAGCGCGATAGGATAATTGAAGGCTTTGAGGATGGTACCGATCTCAATGTTATCAAGACGCGGCTGGAACTCGGCTTTCGCCATTCCCTTACGCACATCCAGAAGACCAGGCAGCGAAATACGACCCGCGCCCATTTGACCACTCAGTTCGGAGATAACCAGCAGGCCATTATGGTTAAGCATCTGGCTGCTAACATGGGTGAAATCCATACCAAGCCAGCGCACAGCGTTGGCTTTAAGCTGGATATCCGCGGTGAAGCTGCGTAGCCCGTTGTAATCCGGTTGCTCGACATTCGAGGCAATAACTGGACGTGTTTGTTTAGGCTGGTTTTGCCCCTGCTGCACGGTCTTATCGCCGGTAACGACGGGTTGCGGTGCCAGCAGATTTTCCAGATTCAACTTATCAAACTGGAGATCAAAGACCCATTTCGGTTGGCCACTCAGCACGACGCTGGCGCGCCCTTTCAGCGCACTGTCGTTCGCCTGCAGGTTAAGATTATTCAGCTCAAGCTGCTTCTGTTCTTCACGCCAGACACCCTGCAAACTCCCCTGCCCGGTTATGCCCTGAGTAGGCAAATCGACACCGGACAACTGCCAGTTGAGCTGGGTGATATCCGCTGTAAGCTGATGCGGATAGTCGGACGCATTGACGTTCGCATTCATCGACAACGTCAAGTCGCGCTGATTTCGGTTGATACGCCCTGAGAAGTCAACGGTCGCCACATGATGTTCATCCTGTTCCATTTTAAGGTTGATATTGCGCAGTGTGACCTGCTCTTCATCCTCATGTTGGAACACCAGCACGCTATCAACCACTCTCAGGCTACCGATATCAAACGACCAGCCGGCATCATCAGGAACGTCAGGTAATGAGTTTTGACGAGGCGCGACCGGCGCATCCTCTTTGCGAACGGCTTCGGTTTGCGGCGTAAGTTGAATGACCGCGCCTTTCAGCATCACCTGCTCCACCTGCAACTGATGCGACAGCAGCGGCATTAAGGCCACGTCGAGGCGCATATTGTCTGCAGAGACCAGGGGAACGGAGGCACCAGGCGCTGTTAATGACATGCGCCCGGAAAGAATGCTGAGCTGCGGCCAAACGTGCCAGCGAAGTGACCCATCCAGCTTCAGTTCATACCCGCTTCGTGCTTCGACCTGCCGCACCATATAGCTGCGGAAATCATTGGGGTTAACCAGCAGAACTAACGCCGAAAGGCCAGCAATTAATACCACCAGCAAAATCATCAGCGTCGTAAGAACTCTTCTCATGGCATCCTCGGTGAACGGCCTAAATTCAGTCTTTATCAATACGACTGGCAACCGCGCCCTGCTGATCGCGATACTTTGCATCCTGCCGGCGGTTATAAGGACGATCGGCCGGGCCGGTTAACGGCTCGAAGCTCAGCGCACCGATCATCATTCCGGGACGCAATGCCAGCGGCAGTTTCCCGGCGTTGAAAAACTCCAGCACAATATGCCCTGACCAACCTGGATCGATACGGTGTGCCGTGACGTGAACCATTAATCCCAGACGTGCCAAAGAAGAACGTCCATCCAGCCAGCCAACTAAATCAGCAGGCAATGTGACAGATTCAAACGTGACCGCCAGCGCCAGTTCGCCGGGGTGCAGATAAAAAGCTTCACCTTCTGCCAGCACGATTTCGTCACTCATCACACGATCAAGTGCGGCGCTGACTTCATCTTTCGGCCCGCTCAAATCAATGTAAGCAGCGGTATGGCCGCTGAACGTGCGGAATTTATTGCCCAGACGCACATCAACGGTCACGCCGTTAATTCGCTCCACGGGTGGACGCGGGGTGATAGACAGACGGCCTTCGTCCAGCCAGGCTTCTATATCACGGTCACAAAGACGCATGCCACTTTCTCCTTTGGTGCATCAGAACCTGAAGCCATACTGGCCTCAGGGCAAATCAGGTTATTTCTGAACGGTACACAATTTGCGCGAATTATTCAAAAAACTGACTGATTTTCGCTTTCAGAATATCAATAGCAATGCGGTTTTTACCCCCGCGCGGCACGATGATATCGGCGTATTGTTTAGACGGTTCGATAAATTGCAGGAACATCGGCCGTACCGTTTTTTGATATTGCGCCATGACGGAATCCATCGAACGGCCACGCTCGTTGACGTCACGTTTGATACGACGCATCAGACAGATATCCAGCGGTGTATCGACGAAAATAGAGAAGTTCATCGCTTCGCGCAGGCGCGCGTCGGTCAGCAACAAAATGCCTTCCAGAATGATGACTTTCTTCGGTTCGATGTGAATCGTGTCTTGCGTACGCGTGTGATCAACGTAGCTGTAGACCGGGAGATCAATAGGCGTGCCGTTTTTGATCATTTGTAAATGCTGGAACAGTAGACTGTGATCCATGGCATTGGGATGGTCGTAGTTGGTTTTTACACGCTCTTCCATCGACAGATGCGATTGATCTTTGTAATAGCTGTCTTCGGGAATGACGCCGATGTGTTCATCACCAACCTGATCGCGCAGTTCACGATAAAGCGTACTGGCAATAAGACTTTTACCTGAAGCCGATGCGCCGGCGATGCCGATAATGACGCACTGATGGGACTTATCAGTCATAAATTTAGCGACCTGATTAACCTGGATGTAAAGGAAGGACGACGCCGGAGCGTCAAACGCCGCAATTATAGGGATTTCGCTTGCGTGATACTAGTCGTAAGCGCAGCTAATGCGTGAGTCATTCCAAAGTCGTTCATTTCTCCCTGACACAAATTTTGATGGTCAAATTTAACGCATTCATGATGAAATTTCTGCAGACTAAGTATTTAATAACTCTATGATGGCAAATTATGAGCAGTAGGCATATGAATTGTAAATTGTTTGTACTAGCATAATCCAAATTCAAATTTCAACTCGTCCGGACCTGGTTCCTGGCGGCATGGCGTCCCTGGATAAAGCGGTAATGAATAAACAATACCAGCGCGTTTTGGTTACTACCCCACATCCAGTCCTACGGCTTGTCAGTCTTGGTCTGGTAACGTTCATATTTACCCTTTTCTCGCTCGAACTGACTCGATTCGGAACGTTGCTGGCGCCGTTGTGGTTCCCGACCTCAATCATGATGGTCGCGTTTTACCGCCATGCCGGAAAAATGTGGCCGGGTATTGCCCTCGCCTGTTCCCTGGGGAATATTCTCGCTACAGGATTATTGTTCAGTTGGGATTCGCTTAACGTCTTGTACCCCACGATAAATGCTATCGAAGCATTTGTGGGCGCGTTGCTGCTGCGTAAAATGTTGCCCTGGTATAACCCCTTAAAAAACCTTGGCGACTGGATACGTCTGGCGATCGGCAGCGCCGCGATCCCGCCGCTGCTGGGTGGTGTGCTGGCCTGGCTTCTGGTTCCCAGTGAGGAGCCACTGCGTAACTTTCTGGTGTGGGTATTATCGGAATCTATTGGTGCGCTGGCGCTTGTCCCGCTAGGGCTGCTTTTCAAACCGCACTATTTACTGCGCCATCGCAACCCAAAACTGCTGCTTGAAACGCTCGTCACCATGGCGGTCACGTTGGTGCTGTGCTGGGTTGCAATTACGTTCCTTCCGTGGCCATTTACCTGTGTCATCGTATTGCTGATGTGGAGTGCCGTGCGCCTCCCGCGGCTCGAAGCGTTCCTTGTTTTTCTGGTCACGGTGATGATGGTGTCATTGATGATGGCGACCAATCCGACACCCATGACCACCCAAAATACCAGTGTCATGCTTAACGCACCGTGGTTGCCGTTCCTGATGATGCTACTTCCCGCGAACGTTATGACCATGGTGATGTACGCCTTTCGTGCCGAACGTAAGCACATCACCGAAAGCGAAGAACGTTTTCGCAATGCCATGGAATATTCGGCGATTGGCATGGCGCTGGTCGGGATTGATGGCCAGTGGCTGCAGACCAACAAAGCCCTTTGCGAGTTTCTTGGCTATTCCCAGACCGAACTGCAGTCCCTCACGTTTCAGCAACTGACCTGGCCTGAAGATTTACATACCGATCTTGAGAGCCTGGAGCAACTGGCGCGCGGTGACATTAACAGCTACTCGCTGGAGAAGCGCTATTACACCCGTAACGGTGAAGTCGTATGGGCGCTGCTGACCGTCTCGGTTGTGCGTCATACGGACGGGTCACCGCTCTATTTTATTGCGCAAATCGAAGACATTAATGACCTCAAACACACCGAATGGGTGAATAAGCGCCTGATGGAGCGTATTACGCTGGCGAACGAAGCGGGCGGAATTGGTATCTGGGAATGGGACCTGCAGCCTGACGTCATCAGTTGGGACAAACGCATGTTCGAGATGTACGAAATCCCGGCGCACATCAAGCCGACCTGGCAGCTCTGGAACGACAGCATTATTCCCGAAGATCGCGCGTACGCCGAGCAGGTTATTCGCGATTCGCTGATGGCCCGAGTGCCCTTTAAGCTTGAGTTCCGCATTCGCGTGAAAGAAGGCGTGCGCCATATCCGTTCTCTGGCAAATCGGGTGCTCAATAAGCAAGGCGAAGTCGAACGGCTGCTCGGCATTAATATGGACATGACCGAAGTTAAGGAACTTAACGAAGCATTGTTCCAGGAAAAAGAGCGTCTGCACATCACGCTCGACTCCATCGGTGAAGCGGTACTCTGTACCGATGTCGATATGCACGTCACCTTTATGAACCCCGTAGCGGAGAAAATGAGCGGCTGGACGCAGCAAGAAGCGATGGGTCAGCCGATTTTGAACGTGTTACACATTACGTTCAGCGAAAACGGTCCGCCGATGGAAAACATTCACAGCGGCGATATGTCACGTTCCGACATTAATCAGGATGTCGTGCTGCACAGCCGCACCGGCGGCACGTTCGATATTCATTACAGTATCACCCCATTAAGCACGCTGGACGGACAAAACATCGGTTCCGTTCTGGTCATTCAGGATGTCACCGAGTCACGTAAAATGCTGCGCCAGCTCAGCTACAGCGCCTCGCATGACGGCCTCACTCACCTCGCTAACCGCGTCAGTTTTGAAAGCCATTTAAAGCGCCTTCTGCAAACCGTTCATGACACGCATCAACGCCACGCGTTGGTGTTTATCGATCTCGATCGCTTCAAAGCGGTGAACGATACTGCAGGACACGCCGCGGGCGATGCGCTCCTGCGCGAGCTCTCATCATTAATGCTCAGCATGCTGCGCTCCAGCGACGTGTTAGCCCGTCTGGGTGGCGATGAATTTGGTCTGCTGCTTCCGGACTGCAACGTGGAAAGTTCGCGCTACATTGCCGGGCGTATCATTCACGCTATCAACGATTACCAGTTTATGTGGGAAGGTCGTCTGCATCGCATCGGTGCCAGCGCCGGGATTACGCTGCTTGATGACAGCAACTATCAGGTTGCGGAAGTGATGTCTCAGGCCGACATCGCCTGCTACGCGTCCAAGAATAATGGTCGTGGCGTGGTGACGGTGTACGAACCGCAGCAGGAACGTATTCACAGCGCGCGGGGCATGATGTCGCTGGATGAGCAGTGGCATATGATCAAAGACAATCAGTTGCTGATGACGGGCCGTAGCGTAGCCTCTCCGCGCATCCCGGAAAGCAGTAATTTCTGGCTGATCTCCCTGCGACTGTGGACCAGCCAGGGCGACGTTGTGGAAGAACAGGCATTCCGCTCAGGTCTGCTGGAGCCGGATCTGTTACATGCGTTGGATCGCCGCATCTTCCAGACATTTTTCCGCACTTTCGCCACCCAAGTCGCTACCAAGGGAATGGGTGTGGCGCTGCCGCTCTCGGCTGAAGGGCTGTCCAGCACGACGCTGGTGAGCGAACTGCTCGACTTACTGGAAAAAAGTCCTCTGCAGGGGCGCTTGCTGCATCTGGTTATTCCGGTAGAAACCCTGCAAAACCAGGATGTTAACATCCAGAATGGCTTACAAAAACTCCGTCTGGCGGGATGCCGAATCGTGCTGTGTCACGTCGGGCGCAACATGGATGTGTTTAATCATCTCACCCCGCACATGGCTGATTATCTGTTGCTGGATCCTGAACTGGTCACCAACGTTCACGGTAACCTGATGGACGAAATGATGGTTTCTATCATTCAGGGCCACGCCCAACGACTCGGCATGAAAACCATCGCCGGGCCAAGTAACCAGCCGTTGATGATGGATACGCTTTCCGGAATTGGTATCGATTATATCTACGGCGACTGCATTGCCGAGCCGCAGCCGCTAGAGCTGCTGCTCAATACCAGCTATTTCGCAATCAATTAGTCCGAAATCCTTACTCATCAGGCGGTTGCAAGTCTGGTGTCCAGCCGTCGGTGTACCAGATATGCAGCAAAGCATAGGAACGCCACGGCTGCCAGCGCTGGGCATAACGGCGAATTTGCGCCGGGGTCATACCGGCAAAGCGCTGCTTAATCAGATAATCATCCGGTAAAAATACGTCTTTCGTCTGCCAGCCGCGCAGCGCCAGATAATTCGCCGTCCAGCGCCCTATCCCCGGACGGTTTTGCAGCGCTTTTATTCCCGCTTCAATGTCCTCCGGCGCTCGCAGCGGAAACGTCCCCTCCACGACCGATTGCGCCAGATGAATCAGCGACTCTGCGCGTTTAACGGGCATCCCCAACGCCTTGAGCGCCAACAGATCGGTGCCTGCAAGTGCCGCAGCCGTCGGGAAACAACGGTATTCAGGAAAATCCTTCAGCGGTTCGCCACACAACGCCACCACCCGAGACGCCAGCTTTGCCGCCATCGCTACGCTCACCAGTTGCCCCAGAATCGCCCGCACGCCCTGTTCAAAGGCATCCATTGATCCTGGCAAACGCAATCCAGGCCGGGCCGCCCCAAGATCTCCTAACGTCGCGGCTATCTCCTGCGGGTCACAGCCGAGATCGAACAGTCGCTCGATACGCTCAAGACAGACCTGCGCAACGGGAATTAGCCCTTCGCTGATGGTGACACGTAACGTGCAACTGCCCACATCAGGCGTGACGCGAACCACCCCCTGATGCCCGTCATACGCGAAACTCCGCGCGTAACAGGTATCAGTGACGGTTTCGATGCCCACCACCGCACGCGCATTCAGAAATCCAAACATCCATTGCCAGTCATAAGGCGGTTGCCAGTTCAGGGTATACATCGCTGCTCCTTTTCATCTGCTCCTCAGCATAAACCGTCTTGCTGCGCGCTGCCTTGCTTTCATATTCCAGTTGTCGCGAGCGTGACATTTCGCTAAAGTCTCGCCCCTTCTCAACGGCATGGGGACTTCGTCAGTGTTTATTGGATTTGACTACGGTACGGCAAACTGCTCAGTGGCAGTGATGGACAACGATCAGCCACGTCTGCTGAAAATGGAAAAAGAGAGCACCCTGCTGCCGTCGATGCTGTGCGCACCGACGCGTGAGGCGGTGAGCGAATGGCTGTATCGCCATCATCAGGTTCCCGCCACCGCGACGGAAACCCAGGCGCTGCTGCGTCGTGCCGTGAATTTTAACCGCGAAGAAGATATTGAGGTGACGCCGTCGAGCGTCCAGTTCGGATTAGCCTCGTTGGGCCAGTACATCGACGATCCGGAAGAAGTTTACTTCGTGAAATCGCCAAAATCGTTTCTCGGTGCCAGCGGACTCAAGCCGCAGCAGGTCGCCCTGTTTGAAGATCTGGTCTGCGCCATGATGCTGCACATCCGTCACCAGGCGCAAACGCAGGTGACGGAAACGATCACCCAGGCGGTGATCGGACGCCCAATCAACTTTCAGGGTCTGGGCGGCGATGACGCTAACCATCAGGCGCAGGGTATTCTAGAGCGTGCTGCGCACCGTGCAGGTTTCCGTGACGTCGTATTCCAGTATGAGCCGGTTGCTGCCGGTCTGGATTTTGAAGCCACGCTGCGTGAAGAAAAACGCGTGCTGGTCGTCGATATCGGCGGCGGGACCACCGACTGTTCTCTGCTGCTGATGGGCCCTGAATGGCACACGCGCCGCGATCGCGAAAACAGCCTGTTAGGCCACAGTGGTTGCCGCGTGGGCGGTAACGATCTGGATATCGCGCTGGCATTTAAAAGCCTGATGCCGCTACTCGGCATGGGCGGACAGACCGAAAAAGGCACCGCGTTGCCTATTCTCCCGTGGTGGAATGCCGTCGCCATTAACGACGTCCCGGCACAAAGTGATTTCTACAGCACCGCCAACGGCCGTTTCCTCAACGATCTGATGCGCGACGCACAGGACGGCGACAAAGTGGCGTTACTGCATAAAGTCTGGCGTCAGCGTCTGAGCTATCGCGTGGTACGTAGCGCCGAAGAGAGCAAAATTGCGCTCTCTGACGCCGCAGAACACGCCGTCACGCTGCCGTTTATCAATGATGAACTGGCCACGGCGATTTCGCTGCACGGGCTTGAAACCGCGCTGTCTCAACCGCTGCAACGCATTCTGGAACAGGTGCAGCTGGCGCTGGAAAACGGCAACGAGAAGCCCGACGTTATCTATCTGACCGGCGGTAGCGCCCGTTCACCGTTGATCAAAAAAGCGCTGGCGGAACAACTGCCGGGCATTCCTATTGCTGGTGGGGATGATTTTGGCTCGGTTACCGCAGGGCTGGCTCGTTGGGCGAAGGTGATGTTTAGTTAGTTTTTCTCTTTCCCGGTTTTGTGAGCGTCACCGCCGCAATGATGTTTTGCACAATTTGCCCCCTCTCCATTTAGGGAGAGGGCTGGGGTGAGGGGGAATATGCGGCTCTGTTGTTCGTTCCGTTCACTTCATGTTTCCTGCTTTATTTTCACAGCAGCACGGGTGAACGTGCCAGGGTGGCTCATTCGGCACCACCCTGGCGACCCCGGCTCCCGGCAAGAAAATCGCCGCTTCGCGATACCCTCAGCTCATTCCTTCAGGCTTTCGGGTCGGGCACCAGCCTGCATCCATGCAGGCTATGTCCTCGCCGCGCGTCCCTGCGCGTCGACCCGGCCTTACGGAAACGCTTCGGCGATTTTCAGCCGGACCAGAGCATCGCTTTCATCACTTGATCTCCATACGCCTCTTTCCTGCTGTTAGAAAAAGGGTGCGCTTCATTCAGACAATTCCAGACAGTCCTTCATATTTCCTCCATTTTTCCGCGGCGTTACGTGACTAAACTAGTATCATTCCCCGAAGTATTCAGGATGAGAACGTATAACGATGAAAGGCCGTAACACATCACGCTGGGCAATCGCCGCAGGTATCATTGTGGTAGCGCTTGCCGCCGCCTGGTACTGGCACAGTCACTCCGCTTCGAATGAGGCTCCAACGCAGCAGCAGCGTCCCGCTGGCGGTGGCCGTCACGGGATGCGCGGTGGCGCACTGGCACCGGTGCAGGCCGCCACGGCCGTCAGCAAGTCGGTTCCTCGTTATCTCACCGGACTCGGTACAGTAACCGCAGCCAACACGGTCACCGTGCGCAGCCGCGTTGACGGTCAACTGATGGCGATTCACTTCAAGGAAGGCCAACAGGTGAAAGCGGGCGATCTGCTGGCCGAAATCGATCCGAGCCAGTTCAAAGTGGCGCTGGCTCAGGCGCAGGGACAGCTAACAAAAGACAAAGCCACGCTGGCTAACGCCCGCCGCGATTTGGCGCGTTATCAACAGCTGGTGAAAACCAATCTGGTGTCTCGTCAGGAGTTGGATACCCAACAGTCGCTGGTCAGCGAAGCCCAGGGCACGATTAAAACGGACGAAGCCGCTGTTGCCAGCGCGCAGTTGCAGCTTGACTGGAGCCGAATCACCGCCCCGATTGACGGACGCGTTGGCCTCAAACAGGTAGATATTGGCAATCAGATTTCAAGCGGTGATACCACGGGTATCGTAGTGATCACCCAAACTCATCCTATCGACCTGGTCTTTACGCTGCCCGAAAACGAAATCGCAACCGTCGTTCAGGCCCAGAAAACAGGCCAACCGCTGGCGGTCGAAGCCTGGGATCGTACCAACAAAGCAAAACTGAGCGATGGCACGCTGCTGAGCCTGGATAATCAGATTGACGCGACGACAGGCACCATCAAGGTGAAAGCGCGCTTTAACAATCAGGATGACGCCCTGTTCCCGAACCAGTTCGTCAATGCTCGCATGCTGGTCGCTACGCAAGAAAACGCGGTGGTGATCCCAACGGCAGCATTGCAAATGGGTAACGAAGGCAATTTTGTCTGGGTGCTGAACAGCGACAATAAAGTCAGCAAACACCTCGTGAAACCGGGCATTCAGGACAGCCAGACGGTGGTGATCAGCGCCGGACTCTCCGCGGGCGACCGCGTGGTGACTGACGGAATCGATCGCCTGACGGAAGGCGCGAAAGTGGAAGTGGTGGACGCGCACAGCGCCACCACGGCAAGCGACAAACCCGCGAGTCGTGAACACGCCAAACAGGGAGCGAATTCCTAATGCAGGTGTTACCACCCAGTTCGACAGGTGGGCCATCACGCCTGTTTATTATGCGCCCCGTCGCCACCACGCTGTTGATGGTGGCGATCCTGATCGCGGGGATTATCGGCTACCGTTTCCTGCCCGTCTCTGCCCTGCCCGAAGTCGATTACCCGACAATTCAGGTGATCACCCTCTATCCTGGCGCCAGCCCGGACGTGGTGACCTCCGCCATTACCGCGCCCCTTGAGCGCCAGTTTGGGCAGATGTCCGGCTTAAAACAGATGTCCTCGCAAAGCTCTGGCGGCGCGTCTGTGGTGACACTGCAGTTCCAGCTGACGCTCCCGCTCGACGTTGCCGAACAAGAAGTGCAGGCCGCAATTAACGCCGCCACCAATCTGTTGCCGTCTGACCTGCCCAATCCGCCGGTTTACAGCAAAGTCAATCCAGCAGATCCGCCGATCATGACGCTCGCCGTCACCTCCTCCGCCATGCCAATGACGCAGGTGGAAGATATGGTCGAAACGCGTGTGGCGCAGAAAATTTCTCAGGTGTCCGGCGTCGGGCTGGTGACGCTCTCCGGCGGACAGCGTCCAGCCGTACGCGTCAAACTCAACGCGCAGGCGATTGCGGCGCTAGGGCTGACCAGCGAAACCATCCGCACAGCGATCGTCAGCGCCAACGTTAACTCGGCGAAAGGCTCGCTGGATGGCCCAACCCGCGCGGTTACGCTCTCTGCGAACGATCAGATGCAATCCGCCGATGAATATCGCCAGCTGATTGTGGCTTACCAGAACGGCGCGCCGATTCGCCTTGGCGATGTCGCCACCGTTGAACAAGGGGCTGAAAACCGCTGGCTCGGCGCGTGGGCCAACAAAGAGCAAGCGATCGTGATGAACGTGCAGCGCCAGCCAGGCGCGAACATTATCGACACCGCCGACAGCATCCGTGCAATGCTCCCGCAACTGATTGAAAGCCTGCCAAAATCCGTAAACGTAAAAGTGCTTTCCGATCGCACCACCAACATTCGCGCCTCCGTCAGCGACACGCAGTTTGAGCTGATGCTGGCGATAGCGCTGGTGGTCATGATTATCTATGTGTTCCTGCGCAACGTCCCGGCGACAATTATTCCCGCCGTCGCCGTGCCGCTGTCGCTGGTCGGCACATTCGCGGTGATGGTGTTCCTTGATTTCTCGATCAATAACCTGACGCTGATGGCGCTGACCATCGCCACCGGATTTGTTGTCGATGACGCCATCGTGGTCATCGAGAACATCTCGCGCTATATCGAAAAAGGCGAAAAGCCGCTGGCGGCAGCGCTCAAGGGCGCGGGCGAAATTGGCTTTACTATTATCTCCCTGACCTTCTCGCTGATTGCGGTGCTGATCCCGCTGCTGTTTATGGGCGATATTGTCGGTCGCCTGTTCCGTGAATTTGCGGTAACCCTGGCGGTGGCGATTTTGATTTCCGCCGTGGTGTCGCTGACGCTGACGCCAATGATGTGCGCCCGCATGCTGAGCGCCGAATCGCTGCGCAAACAAAACCGCTTTTCCCGCGCGTCTGAACGCATGTTTGAACGCATTATTGCCGCCTACGGGCGCATGCTGGAAAAAGTGCTTAATCATCCGTGGGCGACGCTAAGCGTGGCGCTCGGGACGCTGGCGCTGAGCGTGATGCTGTGGATTATTATCCCGAAAGGTTTCTTCCCGATTCAGGATAACGGGATTATTCAGGGCACATTGCAGGCACCGCAATCGGTCTCGTTTGCCAGCATGGCGCAGCGTCAGCAGGCGGTGTCGGATGTGATCATGAAAGATCCAGCGGTTGAAAGTCTGACCTCGTTTGTTGGCGTCGACGGCACTAACCCGTCGCTGAACAGCGCACGCCTGCAGATCAACCTAAAACCGTTGGATGACCGTGACGATCGCGTCAATACCGTGATTGAGCGCCTGCAAAACGCCGTTGCCAGGGTGCCGGGCGTTGAGCTGTACCTGCAACCGACGCAGGATCTCACCATCGATACCACGGTGAGCCGCACCCAATATCAATTTACGCTTCAGGCCACCAGCCTGGAGGCCCTCAGCACCTGGGTGCCACAACTTGTCGCTAAACTCCAGGAACTGCCGCAACTTTCAGACGTGAGCAGCGACTGGCAGGATAAAGGGCTGGCGGCATACGTGAACGTCAACCGCGACACGGCCAGCCGTCTGGGTATCAGCATGGCGGATGTCGATAACGCGCTGTATAACGCCTTTGGTCAGCGGTTGATCTCGACAATTTACACCCAGGCCAACCAGTATCGCGTGGTGCTGGAGCACAACACCGAGCAAACGCCGGGGCTTACGGCGCTGGATACGGTGCGCCTCACCAGCAAAGACGGCGGCATTGTGCCGTTGAGTGCGATTGCAACGGTTGAACAGCGGTTTGCGCCGCTGTCGATTAACCATCTGGATCAGTTCCCGTCGACCACCATTTCGTTCAACGTCCCGAATAACTATTCGCTCGGCGAAGCGGTTGAGTCGATTCTGAACGCAGAAAAAACGCTGAACTTCCCGACTGATATTCAGACTCAGTTCCAGGGCAGCACGCTGGCGTTCCAGGCCGCACTCGGCAACACCATCTGGCTGATTGTCGCCGCCGTGGTCGCGATGTATATCGTGCTCGGCGTGCTGTATGAAAGCTTTATCCATCCGGTGACAATCCTGTCGACCCTGCCGACCGCAGGCGTTGGCGCGCTGCTGGCGCTGATGCTTTCCGGTAGTGAGCTGGACGTGATCGCCATTATCGGCATCATTTTGCTGATCGGTATCGTCAAGAAAAACGCCATCATGATGATCGACTTTGCGCTCGCCGCCGAACGCGAACAGGGTATGGCACCGCGCGACGCGATTTTCCAGGCCTGTTTGCTGCGTTTCCGTCCGATCCTGATGACCACGATGGCGGCGCTGCTGGGCGCGCTGCCGCTGATGCTCAGCACCGGCGTCGGTGCCGAACTGCGCCGCCCCTTAGGGATTGGCATGGTCGGTGGCCTGCTGGTGAGCCAGGTATTGACGCTGTTCACAACACCGGTGATTTATCTGCTGTTTGACAGCCTGGCGCTGAAGATGAAAGCGCGTTTCCCAGAACGTGAAGAGGAGGCGTAAGTGAAGTTTTTCGCTCTCTTCATTTATCGCCCGGTCGCAACGATTTTGATTGCGCTCGCCATCACGCTGTGCGGCGTGCTCGGTTTCCGGCTGCTGCCGGTGGCGCCGCTGCCGCAGGTGGATTTCCCGGTAATCATGATCAGCGCCTCGCTGCCGGGCGCTTCACCGGAGACCATGGCCTCGTCAGTGGCCACCCCGCTGGAGCGCTCGCTTGGGCGCATTGCGGGGGTCAACGAAATGACCTCCAGCAGTTCGCTGGGCAGTACGCGCATTATTCTGGAATTCAATTTTAATCGCGATATCAACGGTGCGGCGCGCGACGTGCAGGCAGCGATCAACGCCGCGCAAAACCTGTTGCCGAGCGGGATGCCGAGTCGTCCAACCTTTCGCAAAGCTAACCCGTCCGATGCGCCGATCATGATTTTGACGCTCACGTCGGACACCTATTCTCAGGGGGAGCTGTACGATTTCGCCTCCACCCAGCTGGCACAAACGATCGCCCAGATTGACGGTGTGGGCGACGTGGACGTTGGCGGCAGTTCCCTGCCCGCCGTGCGCGTAGGATTAAACCCGGAAGCGCTGTTTAATCAAGGCGTGTCGCTGGACGACGTGCGAAGCGCCATCAGCAATGCCAACGTGCGTAAACCGCAGGGGGCGATTGAGGACAGCAGCCACCACTGGCAAATCCAGACCAACGACGAACTCAAAACCGCCGCCGAATATCAGCCGCTGATTATTCACTACAACAATGGTGCAGCAGTGCGTTTGAGCGACGTGGCGAGCGTCACCGATTCCGTCCAGGACGTGCGTAACGCCGGGATGACCAACGCCAAACCGGCCATTTTGCTGATGATCCGCAAGCTGCCGGAAGCCAATATTATCCAGACGGTGAATAGCATTCGAGCCCGTCTGCCGGAACTGCAGGAGACGATTCCGGCAGCCATTGATCTGCAAATCGCGCAGGACCGCTCGCCGACGATTCGCGCCTCGCTGGAAGAGGTCGAACAGACGCTGGTGATTTCCATTGCGCTGGTGATCCTGGTGGTGTTCCTGTTCCTGCGCTCCGGGCGTGCCACGCTGATCCCTGCCGTGGCGGTTCCCGTCTCGCTGATCGGCACGTTCGCCGCCATGTATCTGTGCGATTTCAGCCTCAATAATCTGTCGCTGATGGCGCTGACCATCGCCACCGGATTTGTCGTCGATGACGCCATCGTGGTACTGGAAAACATTTCGCGCCATTTGGAAGCCGGCATGAAGCCGCTGCAAGCCTCTTTGCAGGGCACGCGTGAAGTGGGCTTTACGGTGCTCTCCATGAGCGTGTCGCTGGTGGCGGTTTTCCTGCCGCTGCTGTTGATGGGCGGGCTACCGGGACGCTTATTACGGGAGTTTGCCGTGACGCTCTCGGTGGCGATTGGCATTTCGCTGGTGATTTCGCTGACCCTCACGCCGATGATGTGCGGCTGGATGCTCAAACGCAGTAAGCCCCATTCACAGCCGCGCAAAAAAGGCTTTGGCCGCGTGCTGGTGGCGATGCAGGAAGGCTATGGCACATCGCTGAAATGGGTGCTGAACCATACGCGAATTGTGGGGCTGGTGCTGGTAGGGACTATTGCGCTGAACGTCTGGATGTACATCACCATTCCCAAAACGTTCTTCCCGGAACAGGACACCGGCGTGCTGATGGGGGGGATTCAGGCGGATCAGAGCATTTCGTTCCAGGCGATGCGCGTGAAGCTCCAGGATTTTATGAAGATTATTCGCGAAGACCCGGCGGTAGATAACGTCACCGGTTTTACCGGCGGTTCGCGGGTGAACAGCGGGATGATGTTTATTACCCTGAAGGCGCGTGGGGAGCGTAACGAAACGGCCCAGCAGGTGATTGACCGCCTGCGTGGCAAGCTGGCCAAAGAGCCGGGCGCAAACCTGTTTTTGATGGCCGTTCAGGATATCCGCGTGGGCGGACGTCAGTCGAACGCCAGCTATCAGTACACGCTGCTGTCCGACGACCTGGCGGCGCTGCGCGAATGGGAGCCCAAAATCCGCAAAGCGCTGGCGGCATTGCCTGAGCTGGCAGACGTAAACTCCGACCAACAGGACAACGGTGCGGAGATGAACCTGACCTACGATCGCGAAACCATGTCGCGGCTAGGGATTGACGTTGCAGCTGCCAATAGCCTGCTGAATAACGCGTTTGGTCAGCGGCAGATCTCCACGATTTACCAGCCGATGAACCAGTACAAAGTGGTGATGGAAGTCGATCCGCGCTACACCCAGGATATCAGCGCGCTGGATAAAATGTACGTCATTAACAACGACGGTAAATCGATCCCACTGTCCTATTTTGCCAGCTGGCAACCGGCCAATGCGCCGCTGTCGGTAAACCATCAGGGGCTGTCTGCCGCCTCGACGATTTCGTTTAACCTGCCGACCGGCTCGTCATTATCCGCAGCCAGCGACGCGATTAATCGCACCATGACTCAGCTTGGCGTGCCGTCCACCGTGCGCGGCAGTTTTGCAGGCACCGCACAGGTTTTCCAGGACACCATGAATTCGCAGGTGATTTTGATTCTGGCGGCCATTGCGACGGTCTATATCGTGCTGGGCATTCTGTATGAAAGCTACGTGCATCCGCTGACGATCCTCTCCACCCTGCCGTCAGCGGGCGTGGGAGCGCTGCTGGCGCTGGAGTTGTTCGATGCGCCCTTTAGCCTCATCGCGCTTATCGGGATCATGCTATTAATAGGTATCGTGAAGAAAAACGCGATCATGATGGTGGATTTCGCCCTCGACGCGCAGCGCAACGGCAATATGTCGCCTCAGGACGCCATTTTCCAGGCCTGCATTCTGCGTTTTCGCCCGATCATGATGACCACGCTGGCCGCCCTGTTTGGCGCGCTGCCGTTGGTGATTTCCAGCGGTGACGGCTCTGAGCTGCGCCAGCCGCTGGGGATCACTATCGTGGGCGGGCTGGTGATGAGTCAGCTGTTAACCCTCTATACAACGCCGGTGGTGTATCTGTTCTTCGACCGCTTGCGAGTACGTTTTTCACGTAAAAACAGAACGACGGTAACCGAGTAAATGACCGATCTTCCCAACAACGTGCGCTGGCAATTGTGGATTGTCGCCTTCGGCTTTTTTATGCAGTCGCTGGATACGACTATCGTCAATACCGCCCTCCCCTCGATGGCGAAAAGCCTCGGGGAAAGTCCGCTGCATATGCACATGGTGATTGTCTCCTACGTGCTGACTGTGGCCGTGATGCTGCCTGCGAGCGGCTGGATGGCGGACAAAATCGGCGTACGAAATATCTTTTTCGCCGCCATCGTCCTGTTTACCCTCGGCTCGTTGTTTTGCGCCCAGGCCGATACGCTGAATGAGCTGGTGATGTCGCGCGTGTTACAGGGCGTCGGCGGCGCGATGATGGTGCCCGTCGGGCGACTGACGGTGATGAAAATCGTCCCACGCGCGCAGTACATGGCGGCAATGACGTTCGTCACCTTGCCTGGACAGGTCGGTCCGTTGCTCGGCCCGGCGCTGGGCGGGATTCTGGTCGAATATGCGTCCTGGCACTGGATATTCCTGATTAACCTGCCGGTCGGTATTGTCGGCGCGATTGCCACGTTATGGTTGATGCCAAACTACACAATGCAGACGCGGCGCTTTGATATTTTCGGCTTCGTGCTGCTGGCAGCAGGGATGGCGACGCTCACGCTGGCGCTCGACGGGCAAAAAGGGTTAGGCATCTCCACGCTCACGCTGTGCCTGCTGATCGTTATCGGAATTACCGCCATCCTCTGGTATCTGTGGCATGCGCGTGACAATGACCGTGCGCTGTTCAGCCTGGCGCTTTTCCGTAACACCACCTATCGGATCGGGTTGCTTGGGAGCTTCGTCGGACGCCTCGGCAGCGGAATGCTGCCGTTTATGACGCCCGTATTCCTGCAAATTGGGCTGGGTTTTTCACCGTTCCACGCCGGTTTGATGATGATCCCGATGGTGCTGGGCAGTATGGGGATGAAGCGCATCGTGGTGCAGGTAGTGAATTACTTTGGCTATCGCCGGGTTCTGGTCGCCTCCACGCTTGGGCTGGCGCTGATAAGCCTGGTGTTTATGGCCGTGGCGCTCATGGGCTGGTACTACGTTTTGCCGCTGGTGCTGTTCTTCCAGGGGATGATCAACTCGACGCGCTTCTCGTCAATGAACACGCTGACGCTGAAAGATTTGCCCGATGAACTGGCGAGCAGCGGCAACAGCCTGCTGTCGATGATCATGCAGCTTTCGATGAGCGTGGGCGTCACCGTCGCGGGTTTGTTGCTGGGAATGTATGGTCAGCAACATCTGAGCGCCGACACGGCCGGCGCCCATCACGTCTTCCTGTACACCTATCTGAGCATGGCGGTGATTATCGCCCTGCCCGCGTTGATTTTCGCCCGGGTGCCGAATGATACCAGCAAGAACGTCGTCATCGGCCGACGCAAAAGGAGTGAACGATGAAATTCTGGCGTCCCGGTATTACTGGCAAACTGTTTCTGGCGATTTTCGCCACCTGCATCGTCCTGCTGATCACCATGCACTGGGCGGTACGCATCAGCTTTGAGCGCGGCTTTATTGACTACATTAAACGCGGTAACGAGCAGCGATTGCAGGGGTTGAGCGATGCCCTGGCCGATCAGTATGCCCTGCACGGTAACTGGCGCTTTTTACGCAATAACGACCGTTTTGTTTTCCAGATTTTGCGCTCGCTTGAGCACGATAACGACGACGATCGTCCCGGCCCGGGCATGCCGCCGCACGGTTGGCGCACGCAATTCTGGGTTATCGATCAGGATAAACATGTGCTGGTTGGCCCACGCGCCCCGGTTCCGCCTGACGGCACAAAGCGCTCGATTACCTTTAACGGCGCGCCCGTTGGCTGGGTGATTGCGTCGCCCGTCGAACGGTTAACGCGCAATACCGATATCAATTTTGACCGCCAGCAGCGCCAGACCAGCTGGCTGATTGTCGCCCTTTCCACGCTGCTCGCCGCGCTGGCGACGTTCCCGCTGGCGCGCGGCCTTCTGGCTCCGGTGAAACGACTGGTGGAAGGCACCCACAAGCTGGCGGCGGGCGATTTCTCAACGCGCGTGGATACGCGAAGCCAGGACGAGATCGGCAAACTGGCCCAGGATTTTAACCAGCTCGCCAGCACTCTGGAGAAAAACCAGCAGATGCGTCGCGACTTTATGGCCGATATTTCTCACGAACTGCGTACCCCGCTGGCGGTATTGCGCGGCGAACTGGAAGCGATTCAGGACGGCGTGCGTCAGTTTACGCCGGAATCTGTGACCTCGTTGCAGGCGGAAGTGGGCACGCTCACCAAGCTGGTGAACGATTTGCACCAGCTGTCGATGTCCGACGAAGGCGCGCTGGCCTATCAAAAATCACCGGTGGACGTGATCAATATTCTGGAAGTCACCACCGGTGCGTTCCGCGAACGCTTCGCCAGCCGCAACCTGAACATCGACCTGTCGCTGCCGGATAGCGCTGTCGTATTTGGTGACCCTGACAGGCTGATGCAGCTGTTCAATAATCTGCTCGAAAACAGCCTGCGCTATACCGATAGCGGCGGCGCGCTGCATATTTCCGGCGCGCTGAATGACAGGTCTTTCGCGCTGACCTTCGCGGACACCGCGCCCGGCGTGCAAGACGCGCAGCTGGAAAAACTGTTCGAGCGTTTTTATCGCACAGAAGGTTCCCGCAATCGCGCCAGCGGCGGGTCCGGTTTAGGGCTGGCGATTTGCGTTAACATCGTTGAAGCTCACGGCGGCTCGATTCGCGCGGCCCATTCGCCTTTTGGCGGGGTTAGCATTACAGTAGAGTTACCGCTGGAACGGGATTTATCGAGAGAAGTATGACTGAGTTACCCATTGACGAAAACACGCCACGCATTTTGATCGTGGAGGACGAGCCTAAGCTTGGGCAACTGTTAATCGACTATTTGCGTGCGGCAGGCTATGCCCCGTCGCTTATCAGCCATGGCGACCAGGTTTTACCGTATGTCCGCCAGACGCCGCCCCATCTTATCCTGCTGGATTTGATGCTGCCCGGCACCGATGGCCTGACGCTATGCCGTGAGATCCGCCGTTTTTCCGAAGTGCCGATTGTGATGGTGACCGCCAAAATCGAAGAGATCGATCGCCTGCTGGGGCTGGAAATTGGTGCGGATGATTACATCTGTAAGCCCTACAGCCCGCGTGAAGTGGTGGCTCGTGTCAAAACAATTTTGCGCCGCTGCAAGCCGCAGCGTGAACTGCAGGTGCTGGATGCCGAAAGCCCGCTGATTGTCGATGAAAGTCGCTTCCAGGCCAGCTGGCGCAGCAAATTGTTGGATCTGACGCCTGCTGAGTTTAGGCTGTTAAAAACGCTATCGCACGAACCGGGAAAAGTGTTCTCCCGCGAACAGCTGTTGAACCAGCTGTATGACGATTACCGCGTGGTCACCGACCGTACCATCGACAGCCATATCAAAAACCTGCGTCGTAAACTCGAAGCACTCGACGCTGACCAGTCGTTTATTCGTGCCGTGTATGGCGTGGGGTATCGATGGGAAGCGGATGCATGCAGGATCGCCTGACTGATGATTCCTCAAACCCGCCGTCTGGCGGGTTTTGTGTATCTGGATAACGAGGTTTTATCCAAAATATTTATACATGCGGCATCGCCACACAGAGCGCGCTATGAGTCGTTAGGGTGTCTCGTGGTAAACCGCTTCAATGTTGTAGCCATCTGGATCAAGAACAAAGGCGGCGTAATACCCAGGATGATACTGCGGCCTGTATCCCGGCGCGCCGTTATCTTTCCCCCCCGCGTCGAGGCCAGCACGGTGAAAGGCATCAACCTGTTCTTTGCTTTTTGCGCTAAAAGCAAGATGCATCCGAGGGGTCGAAGGTGTGCCTTGCGTTATCCAGAAACCGCCTCCCGGATCGGCCCCTTCGTCCGATTGGGCGGGACCAAAACCTACCGCGGCTTCCGGGATTTCATGCCGGATAACATGGCCCAGGCTCGCCAGAATGCGCGTGTAAAACCGTTTACTGTCTTCAAGATGAGTGACGCTGAAACCGGTGTGATCAATCATTCCAATACTCCTGTCAGCAAAGAAGAGTATGCAGTAAAGCATTCATTCACTGGATGAAGTTTGATTTGGCATAACAACAGATGATTATAAATTAGCCGATCGTTTTTAGGCACAATCAGGCAGTTTAAACGTCGTCATAGCGCACTAAAATGACGCGAACATCCTCAAATGTTGATCACGCTTTGCTCTGATTTTTGCTTGCCTCTCATCATTTATGCCCTTGTTGAGAAAATGTCCTGAGCCATCAAACTCAATCCTTAGGGGCATCATGACTGAGTAGACGTGCACGGCACACATCCAGAATTTCATCCGCCAGCGCGGAATTATCCGGGCAAGCACGAGACAGCACCAGGGCCCCGACAAGATGCGCGAGGGTATCGATCAGGTCAGCGCGCGTGCCATTTTCAGTGCCTAAAATCGCCAGTTGGCGTTCAAGTCCGGCCGCAAACGTCTCTTTGATTGACTCAGATTGACGGGCTGCATCAGTCCCCAGAGCCGACATCACACAGCCCTTTCCCATGTCATCACGATGTTGTCGGGAGAGATAATATTCAACAAATTTATCCCGGTTAACGCCCTCAGTTTTTTCTGCGGATCGTGTAAAACCGCAATGCATCGCTTCAGACAACAAATCAGCCTTGGAGGCAAAGTTCTTGTAGAAGCCGCCATGCGTTAACCCTGCCTCCGACATCAGTTCCGAGATCCCGATGCCATCGTAACCGCGCTCACGAAAAAGTTCTGAGGCCGTTTCAACAACGCGCATCCTGTTCTCGCGCATCTGCTCTTTTGACACTTTCATGCTTTTTACCCTCTCAAAACAGAGCCTGATTATACATTGATGATGATCATAATCAAACCAGTTGACTTTATAGATTATGACCATCATCATTAATTCAACGCATCGACCAACCCTTAGCAGGCAAATAAACATGACAAACCAGGCATTATTTCAATCGTATGATCTTGGCCCCATAACACTTGCGAACCACATCGTGATGGCCCCCCTGACACGCAACCGGGCCGGAGCAGGACTGGTACCGAGCGAACTGGCAGCAACGTATTACGCCCAGCGCGCTAGCGCAGGATTATTGATTACCGAAGCCACGCAGATTTCCGAACAGGCGCAGGGCTATCAGGATACGCCGGGGATCTATACGCCAGCTCAAATCACGGGTTGGCGCAAAGTGACTGACGCGGTGCATGCCAAAGGTGGGCGCATATTTGTCCAGCTGTGGCACGTAGGACGCATTTCGCATGTCGATTTACAGCCTGGTGGCGCTGCACCCGTCGCACCGTCCGCTATTCGCGCCGAGACGAAGACCTTTGTGAACAACGGCTTTGCTGATGTCTCTGAGCCACGAGCGCTTGAGTTGCAGGAAATTCCGGGAATTATTGACGATTTCAGAAATGCCTCAGCCAATGCCATTGCCGCTGGGTTTGACGGCGTAGAGATCCACGGTGCGAATGGTTATCTGCTGGAACAGTTCCTGAAAGATGGCGCAAACCAGCGTACTGATGAGTACGGCGGTTCTGTCGAGAATCGTGCCCGCCTGCTGTTAGAAGTCACCGCTGCCGTAGTAGATGAGATCGGCGCAGATCGCACTGGCGTGCGTATTTCACCGGTTTCACCGGCTAATGCGATTTCATCCAGTGACCCGCAGCCTCAATATGACTACCTCGCCGAGCAACTCGATGCATTAGGCATCGTATATCTCCATGTGGTTGAAGGCGCTACGGGCGGCCCACGCGATATCGCACCGTTCGATTACGACTCATTGCGTCGACGCTTTAAGAACACCTACATCGCCAACAATGGCTATGACCTGCCGTTGGCGTCCACACACCTTGCGCAGGGTAAAGCCGATCTGTTCGCGTTCGGTCGTCCGTTCATCTCCAACCCGGATCTGGTCGAAAGGCTGAAGACGGGCGCGCCTCTGGCACCACTGAATCCTGAAACCCTTTATGGCGGTGGCGCAGCGGGATACACCGATTACCCGTCGCTAACTGACACCAGCAAGTAGATCTGTGAATGCCTCGGCTCTACCGGCAGCGCACATTTCGGATTCTGTTTACATATCAATAAAGAAGATCAACTTATGACTAAACCTTCAGTTCTCATTACAGGCGCATCAACAGGTATTGGTGCTGTTTACGCAGAACGGTTCGCCCGCCGGGGACACGATCTTGTTCTGGTCGCCCGCGACAAAGCAAAGTTAGACCTACTGGCTGAACATCTGCGACAGGAAAGGGGTATCGCTGTTGATGTTCTGCCTGCTGATCTCACGCAAGCGGCGGACTTAGCGACTGTCGAAGCGCGTCTGCGCGACGATTCGCGGATTGGTATTCTTATCAATAACGCGGGTGTCGCGCAGTCCGGCGGTTTTGTAGCGCAGACGCCTGATTCGATAGAACGCTTAATCGCACTTAACGTCACCGCCCTCACAAGGCTTGCCAGTGCCGTAACGCCGCGATGGGTAAAAGCCGGTGAAGGTTCGATCGTCAACATCAGTTCCATCGTCGGGCTCGCCCCGGAATTTGCCATGACGGTTTACGGCGCAACGAAAGCCTTTGTGCTTTTCCTGTCTCAGGGAATGGATGTAGAGCTGTCATCTAAAGGCATTTATATCCAGGCGGTGCTCCCTGCCGGTACTTACACAGAAATTTGGGACCGCGCGGGTATCGACATCAGTAACTCACCAAAATTCATGGAAGTGGGTGAGTTAGTGGATGCCGCACTGATTGGCTTTGATCGCCGTGAACGGGTCACCATCCCGCCTTTACACAATGCGGCACGCTGGGACACGCTCGATGCTTCGCGTCAGGCTCTGCTTTCAGACGTCAAACAAGATGAAGCCGCAGAGCGATATAAAGCCCTGTAGCTAAAGAGATGCCTTCTGCAGAACGATCTTTGGTTGTTCTGCAGAACATCAATCCCTTACAGCGCGTCATCTCATCTCCAATGAGAAACCCCAAACAATTTATTTAGGTTTTAGCATGAAAAAAAAACGTGTAGCGCTGGTTACGGGCGCGTCCTCCGGTATCGGCAGAGCGTCTGCCATTCAACTTTTAGCCGCGGGTTATACGGTATACGGCACAAGTCGGCGTAGTGCGCTGGCGGGAACGCATCCGTTTCCGTTATTGACGCTCGATGTGACGGACGACGATTCTGTCCAGGCGGCCATTGATGAGCTGCTGCGCCTGGAGGGACGGATCGATATTCTGGTGAATAATGCGGGTTTCGGCGTTGCTCCGGCGGCGGCTGAAGAAAGTTCTGTCGAGCAGGCCAGAGACATTTTTGACACCAATTTTCTGGGCATCGTCAGGTTAACGCGGGCTGTTATCCCTCAGATGCGCCGTCAGGGCAGCGGGCGCATCATTAACATCGGTTCGATACTTGGGCTTGTGCCGATGCCGTATGTGGCACTTTATACTGCCAGTAAGCATGCGGTCGAAGGATACACAGGCGCTCTGGACCATGAACTGCGCACGCAAGGCATCAGGGTATCCGTTATCGAACCTGCCTTTATAAGAACGCAGTTTGAAGCTCATAATATAGAAGCGGATGCAAAGCTGGAAGAATATGACCTTCTCCGGGCTAAGCTCACGAAAGTGCTCAGTAAGGCGATGGCCGAAGCGGAAAGTCCGGAAGTGGTGGCAGAAGTCGTGGTTAAAGCTGCCGAGGCTTTACGACCAAAAGTACGTTACACGGCGGGAACGCTGGCCGGTAAATTGAATTTTCTTCTTAGATTCGCGCCAGCAAAAATCCTGGATAACGTCGTGCGAAATAGCCTTCAGCTTGATGCGAAAGAATAAAAATGAAATTTTCGCGACTGGCCATTCTGGCATCTGTGCTGTTTTTCATTCTGGCTACGGTATGGATGTTTTTCCCGGCACAGTTCCTCACGCTGTGGGGAATTGAAACCACATCCGGTACTGATGTACTTAGCCGACGTTCTGCCGCTTTCTTCGCAGGAACAGGGGTAATGTGTTTTTTAGCGAGGAATGCTGAGCCTTCTCCTGCCCGATATGCGCTGGCCGCCGGTATTAGCACGATATCTTTCGTGTTAGCCCTGTCGGGATTCGTCGAATGGCGCGAAGGACATGTTAACGGACAAATTCTTTTTGCCGTGTTTATCGAGCTGTTACTGGGAACCGCTTTTTTATTCAGCAATATGGGCATCCGCAAAACCGACAGGATCAACAACAGATGAGAACCAGAACGATGAAAGCCTTTACGTTTAAACGCTATGGCAAAACCCCTGAGCTGGGATTTGATGACAGAGATTATCCTTCGGTTGGTGCTGACGAAATTCTGGTTAAGGTTCACGCTGTTGGTTTGAATCCCATTGACAACATGATCCCCACTGGCATGTTCAAACCGGTTTTGCATTTTACGCTCCCCGCTACAATGGGCAGCGACCTGGCCGGGGTGGTCATTGAAACAGGAAGCCGGGTCACGCGGTTCAAGCCAGGCGACGAAGTCTTCGCGAGTATTTTCGACACGGGGAGAGGATCGCTTGCCGAATTTGCCGTTGTGCCTGAAAGGCTCGCGGCCATTAAACCTGCCAATCTGGATTTTGTGCAGGCAGCGTCACTCCCCATGGTGAGCCTCACCTCCTGGCAGGCGTTCACAGAGCGCGCGCGTCTGCAGCCCGGTCAGAAGGTTTTCATCCCGGCAGGTTCCGGCGGCATTGGCAGCTTTGCCATCCAGCTGGCGAAGTACCTTGGCGCCAAAGTGGGAACGACAACCAGTTCAGCCAATATCGAGTGGGTGAGTCGTCTTGGCGCAGATGAAGTGGTTGATTATAAAAAGCAGGAATTTGAAAACGTGCTGAGTGGCTACGATTGTGTTCTGGGCACGGTCAGAGGAGATACGATTGAAAAGTCGACTCAAATTCTTAATCCTGGCGGAAAAATCATTTCTCTCATTGGGCCGTTAGATGCGGCTTTTGCACGGGATCGACATTTAAATATCGTCCTGCGTTTTGTATTTAGCCTGATGAGCCGTAAAATCATGCGTCTCTCAAAGAAGAGAAACCTAAGCTATTCATTTCTCTTCGTTCGGCCCGATGGCGCGCAACTCACTCAAATCAGTAAGCTCATCGAAGCGGAACAGATCGTCCCGGTGATCGACAAGGTTTTCCCGTTTACAGCAACAAAGGCTGCGCTTGACTATCTTGCCGGAGGACATGCGAAGGGCAAAGTTGTCGTTAAGATACACGAGTGACGACAGCGGCGGTTTGCTTCTGCCTGTGACAGGAGGCAATCGCCAACATCATTTGCCCCGGGGAAGCGGTGCGTCATCCTCGCTTCCCACGCACAGCAGTCTCGCCTGGCTCTCTACGCGCTGTGCCAGAAACAGCCGTACCTGTTTGAGGATGGATTATTTATCCCGCGCGGCACGCAGGCGAAAAGCACAGCGCGTGCTGTGCTAAGGGGAGAATGCTTGCCTGAATGTTTAGCGAAGCTGGGCGACTAAGGCTTTGGCCGCGTCTTCAGAGCTGGCGGGATTCTGTCCGGTGACAAGCTTACCGTCTTCAACAACAAACGGTGCCCAGTTCGGGCCTTTCTGGTAGCGCGCACCCATCGCGATAAACTCGTCTTCAATCAGAAAAGGCACAACATCTGTCAGTTCGACATCGGCCTCTTCACCGTTGGTAAAACCGGTCACCTGACGACCTTTAACCAGCGGCTCGCCAGAGGCGGCTTTCACGTGGCGCAGTACGCCCGGGGCGTGGCAGACGAAACCCGTCGGTTTGCCGGCACGGATAAAGGCTTCAATCAGGGCGATAGAGGTCTTCGACTCCGCCAAATCCCACAGCGGGCCGTGGCCGCCAGGATAGAAGACGGTATCAAAATCTGCCTCGCGCACGCTGTCGAGCTTCAGGGTGTTAGCGAGTTCGCGCTGCGCGTCCGGGTCGGCTTTGAAGCGATCCGTCATCTCGGTTTGAAAATCGGCTAAATCGCTTTTCGGATCCAGCGGCGGCTGACCGCCCGCCGGAGACGCCAGCACCACTTCGGCACCCGCGTCTTTAAAGACGTAGTACGGGGCAGCAAACTCCTCCAGCCAGAAACCGGTTTTCTTACCGGTATTACCCAGTTCACTGTGCGAGGTCAGAACCATTAATACTTTCATTGCTCTCTCCTGATGATTTTGTTGGACAAGTGTGTCGGGTTAAGCGTGATAAAAATGCGATAATGTCGGCGATTTTTTCCTGATAGCGCGCGCAAGCGCAGGCTAGACGCGCCGCCTTCGTTTTGCGCCACCACCGGTTTCTGATGGCGGAAAACAGGGATCCCGTGGTATGCACCCATACCGGATGCGCCGACGCCACCAAATGGCAGGCTGTCGATGGGCGCGTGAGTTATCACATCGTTAATCATCGCCGCACCCGATGTGACGTTTGCTATAAAGGTAGCCTGGCTAACCTTATCGTTCCCGAAATAGTCTTCCGCCAGCGATTTAATTGCATAAAGCCATGGAGAACTGAGTTATGGATATCACTGTCAGCCCTGCACAACCTTCACATTTTCCTGCACTGCGCGCTATTGAGTTAGCGGCTTATGAAACGCTGCGTGACGCAGGCGCGGTGACGGGTGAGCCTGTCGCAAACAGTCTCCAGGAATTGAGTGATGTCAGCCGCGACGGTCTGCTGTTTGCGGCCTTTACACCCGATTTGACCCCCGTTGGATTTGTCGCAGGGAAAATCGTCAGTTTATGGCTGCACATTGCTGAAATTGATGTGCACCCCCACTGGCAGCGCCGCGGAATCGGCAGGTTGTTGATGCAGACAGTGCTCTCCAGCGGGCAACAACGCGGTTTGGCTGGCGCGACACTGACAACGGATAATATGGCCGCCTTCAATGCCAAATTTTACGCCACGCTGGGTTTTGAGCCTGTGGAGGACCACGCGTGTCCGCCGCATCTGAGAATCGAGAAAGCTGAGGACGTAAAACATGGGCTTAATCCAGCGCGACGCGTAGCAATGCGTTTGAATTTTTAACGACCCAGGTTTCTCTTTACTACGGATAGAGACGACACAGACGCGCTGGCCGTCAGGAACACGTGCGATAAACGCTTTGTCAAAGAACGTCTCTTTGGGTCACAGCACTTCAACCACCTCAAACTCTTCGGCAATCAGCTCCATATCCTCAGAAAAATAACCTTCCCGGGCAAAAAATCGCTGATGTTCTTTCCGCCAGTACGCCAGGCTTAAATCGCCCTCACCTTCCTTTCGGGCATACTCGGCAGTCACATCGCAAAAACGCACCAGTTGCATCGAAACCAATCTGATAACGCATACCGGTTCATCCTCACCGTTAAGGATGATGTTGTAACTCCCCATCCTGGGTGCGAATTCTTCTTGCTGGTAAGAGGCCAAAGAGCCGCATGAGGCTGTTTTTAGGCCCCTTATAATAAGATCTGCAAGCGCGTTAGCCAGCTCTGGACTATCACCCATTTGCCAGGCATTGGCGCCTGGATACTTCATTTTTACGTCATCGACGGTACGCATCACAGTCCTTTATTCGTCAGGTGCTAAAAAGAAATCTTATAGATATTGGGCTAGTTTTTACAGTTTCTCACGCGTGAGAGGGGGCATATTTCCCGTTTATCGCATGCCAGAGGAGTCCGTTGCAATTCTCATTAATGTATTATCAAGTGACAGGTTCATGAGAACGAGATAATTGAGGAAGAATTAATGGAAAATCTCAACGCGTGATACTCATCCGTTATTGAAAGTTCTTATGGCCTGTCGATGGGAGCAATGTGGCAACACATTCGCATCGATTGCACCGCCTATTCCGACGATCGCTTATTCAGAAAAAAAATCTTCTTTGATATTTTGACTCAATTATTAAAAAAGAAAGTCATTAAGCTTGCAAAGAACGGTATATTTTTGACAGGTACGCTCTCAGAGCAGCTTGCGCTAGTACACCATTCCTGGCCACCTTATTCATCGGAAGACGAGGATGACGACCTTGATGAGTTTGGACTGTGGTTTATAGTAAAAGCACCGGCCGGGATTGTTTGGTTGACGTCTGATGGGCAAGAGATAGGGTCGTAACGAAATGCCTTAAGTCAGAATTTTTCTCGACGTTCAAATACAGTATTCCATTATAAATGCTTCATTAGGAATGATGTCGTCGCAGATATAATATTATCCATTGAATAAATTATAGATATTACATCCGGAAGAAAATCCCAGAGTGTTAATACCGTTTCTCTGGGATACATTCCGCGACAGCCTTACGTTTTTGGACAGCCCGTGACGTGCGGATAATTACGGCACACTAGATTGAGCTTATTTTTCGGCTCGAAACCTTTATCCAACATACATTGCTGAACATACGCGGCTTTACGTAGCGTCGGTACGTAAGGCACCGAGCCGAGAGGTTGCGGATAACCGCATTGATACATCACCGCCAGCGCTTGTTTGTCATTTTCAATTTCATGAGAATAATGCAGCGAAGCCCCTGCTTTGCGCCAGGAAACCAGGGAAGACTGACTTACGCCAAATTCGGGCTTGATGGGATGGAAACCACGGTCTGCGACAAAAGGCAGTGCGTCTAGCTGCCTCTGGCTCAAGGGGTATCCTTGATCTCTGCTGATACAGGCTGGCGTATCACGATAAACAGGAATGCTGCAAATTTTGAATCCGTCTTTACGGGTAAAGCCCTGATTCTCCATACACTGGTAATACAGGACAGATTCATTATCCGTTTTGGGAATGTCAGGACCAGGAATTTGCTCGCCGCACTGACGCATCGCGTCGCGCACGCCGTCGATATCCGTATCCGGGCGCTGCCACTGTGTGAGATCCGGTGGCGGTGGACACCCTGTCAGCAGGAATACCGACGTCATCAGCAGAGATAAAGTCATCGCAGTCGATTTTCGGAACATTAAAATCCCTTATTTATTATTGACTCAGGCAGTACGCATAGTGCCCGTCTTACGCCTGTGCGACAACCTCATTCATGCGGTGATCCAGATTGAGAAACTAAACGTTTTCTTCCGTCAATGATCGAGCGCGCAGCGCTGCCGGCGTTATCCCCCGGCGCTGCGCATGCGTTGAGTTCACGCGTTGCGAATGGCTTCCAGGCCGACACGTTGCCCAAAAGAGAGCTCCAGCGTATTACCGTCCGGATCAGCAAAAAAGACAAAATAGCCAACCGGCTCGCCATAGTCCTGAGGCGCTTTTCGTAAGCACCCTTCTTCACGCGCCATCACTGTTTTACGATCAATTTCTTCGCGGGTCGCGCAGGCTACGCCAAGGTGACCAAACTGACCCAAAGGGGTATCGGTGACGTTGTCCGCCTGGACAAGGACCAGCGCAAACGGGCGCGTATGATCGCTTAACCACGCCACTTTACGCGCATCCGGAACGCCGGGCTCACGCGAATGGACAACCTCCATACCGGCATAGCGCTGATAGAAAGCAACGCTCTTATCTAAATCTCTGACGACAAACGCAACGTGCGTGAAACCAACATCAATATCTTTCATATGCAGAATATGTCCCAGGTTGAGTTCAGAACGTGCATCTTAAAAGCTCACGTTAACTTTAGGTCAAGGCCGTATCGTGATTTGCTTAACCGTGTAACCTGTATCCCTGAGATCGCGTAGACAGCTGCTGTCGTCTGAATTAATCGTGGCGATGGCGTTACCTGCCCCATAAATTCTGAGCGGTGAAAGCAGCCATATTATCCTTTATTCTGATGGCCCTCGGGATGGTGAAGGAAATACCGTGAGCAAAAGCGGCAGTCGATATTTACAAAAACAAAAAGCGCAGAAGAAAAATAGCTGGAGGCAAAACCCGTTAATCCTGTTTATCCGGAGCCTGGATTTTTTGGGCAAGCTGGCATTGGGTGCTCTGCTTCTTGGCATCGCGATCTTCAATATTTATCACTACGACGGTTTCACGCCGTTGCTTTTCATCGCCGCCCTCTCAATTGTTTTCTTTCCGTTTGCAAAAAGAGGAACCGACGACGTTATCCGGCCTCGCGTTTCCGAAAGAGTATTTGAAATGATTGACGACAGAGGGTTTAGGGGGCTGGGCCCACTCTATCTGTTCACGGTGCTCGCGCTCTCCATTCCCCTGGGATTGATTTATATGGCTTATCACTACTGGCAGTACCGCAAAGCTGGACGAGAATAAACGCGGCGGAGCAAAGGGTTTACCTCCCTCCCCCGCAGCGCTACAATGCCCGCCCTTAAAGTACGGGATCTCCCCACCGCTGCACCTGGTGCAGGCGGATCTGACCTGTCATCAGAACGAGAACAAACATGTTTAAACCAGAACTCCTTTCCCCGGCGGGAACGCTGCAGAATATGCGTTACGCTTTCGCCTATGGCGCGGATGCCGTGTATGCGGGTCAGCCGCGCTACTCGCTGCGCGTGCGTAATAACGAATTCAACCACGAGAATTTACAGCTCGGCATCAATGAAGCGCATGCCCTGGGCAAAAAATTCTACGTCGTGGTGAACATTGCGCCGCATAACGCCAAGCTGAAAACGTTTATTCGCGATCTCAAGCCAGTTGTGGAAATGGGTCCTGACGCGCTGATTATGTCGGATCCCGGTTTAATCATGCTGGTGCGCGAGAACTTCCCGGAAATGGATATTCACTTATCCGTGCAGGCGAACGCCGTGAACTGGGCGACGGTGAAATTCTGGAAACAAATGGGCCTGACCCGCGTGATCCTCTCGCGTGAGTTGTCGCTCGAAGAGATCGAAGAAATCCGTACTCAGGTGCCAGAAATGGAGCTCGAAATCTTCGTTCACGGCGCGCTGTGCATGGCCTATTCTGGCCGTTGCCTGCTGTCGGGCTACATCAATAAGCGTGACCCGAATCAGGGCACCTGCACCAACGCCTGCCGCTGGGAATACAATGTCCAGGAAGGGAAAGAAGACGACATCGGCAACATTGTGCATCAGCACGAACCAATCCCGGTGAAAAACGTTGAGCCGACTCTGGGCGTGGGCGCACCGACCGACAGCGTGTTTATGATTGAAGAGGCCAAACGTCCGGGCGAGTACATGACGGCGTTCGAAGACGAGCACGGCACCTACATCATGAACTCCAAAGATCTGCGTGCGATTGCGCACGTTGAGCGTTTGACCCAAATGGGCGTGCATTCGTTAAAAATCGAAGGCCGTACCAAATCCTATTACTACTGCGCACGCACCGCGCAGGTGTATCGCAAAGCCATTGATGACGCCGCAGCGGGCAAACCGTTTGATACCAGCCTGCTGGAGACGCTGGAAGGCCTGGCGCATCGCGGCTATACCGAAGGTTTCCTGCGTCGCCATACGCACGACGATTACCAAAACTACGAGCACGGCTATTCCGTGTCCGAGCGCCAGCAGTTTGTCGGCGATTTTACCGGCGCACGTAAAGGCCATTTAGCGGCCGTCGCGGTGAAAAATAAATTCACCCTGGGCGATAGTCTTGAGCTGATGACCCCGCAGGGCAATCTCAACTTTACGCTGGAACACCTGGAAAACGGCAAAGGCGAAACCATCACCGTGGCACCTGGTGACGGACACACCGTGTGGTTACCCGTACCGGAAGAAGTGGAGCTGGAATATGCACTACTGATGCGTAATTTCGCCGGTGAAAGCACCCGTAATCCGCACAATAAATAGTTTATTAGGGTTATTTTTCACATCAGGAAGATTCTTAGAATCGGATCACATACCGCTTCGTTTGTTACGGGTATTATCCCTTCCGCTGAAAAACATAACCCATAAATGCTAGCTGTACCAGGAACCACCTCCTTAGCCTGCGTAATCTCCCTTACGCAGGCTTATTTTTTGTTTTAATGTACTGAAATAAAAAGATTTATTTCTAGTCATGTCCACACATTGACCACATCGGAAAAAAGCCCTGCTTTATGCGGGGCTTTACTTTTGGGATTCCAGAATGACAGAATAAGATTCAAATATATGTTTAATAAGGAAATTACTGTGAAAGTGAATCGCCACTGGTTTAATCGACACCTTAAGGTTACGTTACCGGCAATTAACGCATAAAAAGTAAAATCAAACGGAACTGGCATTTTCATTTGTCAGATTTTGGCCTGATTGACCCGCTCTGACAGTGCCTTGTGACTTTCTTTTCGTTCGCTGTAGCGATCGACAAGGTAACCATTTTGCCCCTTGAGCAGCAGCGTCGTTTTAAACAGTTCCTCAGCGACATCGACGATACGGTCATACCAGGAAGAGGGCTTCATCCGTCCGTTCTCATCGAATTCCTGCCATGCTTTCGCCACTCAGGACTGGTTGGGGATAGTGAACATCCGCATCCACCGACCCAGAATACGCATCTGGTTCACGGCATTAAAGGACTGCGAACCACCGCAAACCTGCATCACTGCAAGTGTCTTGCCCTGCGAAGGACGTACCGCGCCTTCACTTAAGGGTATCCAGTCGATCTGAGCCTTCATAACCGCGCTCATAGCCCCGTGCCGTTTCGGGGAACTCCACACCATCCCGTCACACCATCTGACCAGACCGCGCAGCTCGTTGACTTTAGGGTGCGTGTCCGGGGCATCATCCGGCAGAGGCAGTCCAGAAGGGTTAAAGAATTTCACCTCCGCGCCCATCGCAGTGAGCAGGCGACCTGCTTCCTCCGCGACAAAACGGCTGTAGGAGCGCTCTCTTACTGAGCCATACAGGATCAGGATTCGTGGCGGCTCCTGCAGGTGCAGGCGCTCAGCGATGTGTTGATCAAAACATTCAGTATTCAGGGCAGGAAATTGTTCCATTTTTCTTCTCCGGAGAACAGGTTATTTCAAAGTCTATAAATATGATTTACCATATGTGTATTCTAAATGGAACGGAGTGAAAAATGCTACATCCTGTTCAGCTTTTCAAAATCCTGTCTGATGAAACACGGCTCGCCATCGTCATGATTCTGCGGGAGTCAGGAGAAATGTGCGTGTGCGATATCTGTGCAGTCACCTCCGAATCGCAGCCCAAAATCTCACGACATATGGCTATCCTTCGCGAAGCTGAGCTGGTTATTGACCGTCGGGAAGGCAAATGGATCCACTACCGTCTGTCACCCCACATACCGGCGTGGGCAGCTGAGATAATCGCAACGTCCTGGCAGTGCCTGCGAGAGGATGTGCGTGAATGGCTGCAAAAAGCGGCCTGCACCTCCTGCTGAGACAGGTAAACACATTTACTTAATCATATATTATGGAGTCTGTGATGCTTTTAGCAGGGAGTATATTTTTACTGACGCTGGTACTGGTGATCTGGCAACCCAGAGGCCTGAGTATTGGCTGGAGCGCGAGTATCGGGGCTGTACTGGCTCTGGGAACTGGTGTCATCCATATCGCTGATATTCCCGTTGTCTGGAATATCGTCTGGAACGCTACAGCGGCATTTATTGCGGTCATAATCATCAGCCTGCTGCTTGATGAGTCCGGCTTCTTTGAATGGGCCGCACTGCACGTTTCCCGCTGGGGTAACGGACGTGGCCGCCTGCTGTTTACCTGGATAGTGTTGCTCGGTGCCGCTGTTGCTGCGTTGTTTGCCAATGACGGCGCTGCGCTGATTTTGACACCGATTGTGATTGCGATGCTGCTCGCTCTGGGGTTCAGCCAGGGAACGACACTGGCCTTTGTCATGGCGGCTGGATTTATTGCGGATACGGCCAGCCTGCCGCTCATTGTTTCTAACCTGGTTAATATCGTCTCGGCGGATTTCTTCGGCCTGGGCTTTACGCAGTACGCCTCCGTTATGGTGCCCGTTGACGTGGCAGCTATTGCGGCTACGCTGGCCATGCTGCATCTCTTCTTCCGCAGGGATATTCCGGCCACGTATGACGTTTCGCTGCTGAAGACGCCTGCCAGTGTGATAAAGGATCCGGCGACCTTCAGGGCGGGCTGGATTGTCCTGTTATTGCTGCTTGTCGGTTTCTTTGTTCTGGAGCCCCTGGGGATCCCGGTCAGCGCGATAGCAGCAGCTGGCGCAGCTGTGCTTTTCGTGGTGGCGAAAAGAGGCCATGCCATCAACACCGGGAAAGTCCTGCGCGGTGCGCCATGGCAGATCGTTATTTTCTCGCTGGGTATGTACCTGGTGGTCTATGGCCTGCGCAATGCTGGCCTTACAGAGTACCTGTCAGGCGTGCTGAGCCTGCTGGCAGAAAAGGGGTTATGGGCAGCGACGTTCGGTACCGGCTTTCTGACGGCATTTCTCTCATCAGTGATGAACAATATGCCGACCGTGCTGATTGGTGCGTTGTCGATTGACGGGAGTACGGCGACTGGCGTCGTCAAAGAGGCAATGGTTTATGCCAATGTGATTGGCTGCGATTTAGGCCCGAAAATCACCCCGATTGGCAGTCTGGCTACCCTGTTGTGGCTACATGTGCTTTCCCAGAAAAATATGACGATCACATGGGGATATTACTTCCGTACCGGCATTGTTATGACTGTACCTGTGCTGTTTGTCACTCTGGCCGCGCTGGCGTGGCGGCTCTCTGTCACTTTGTAATGAGATACTGATATGAGCAACATTACCATCTATCACAACCCGGCCTGTGGTACTTCACGTAATACACTGGAGATAATCCGCAACAGCGGCAATGAACCGACGATAATTTATTATCTCGATACGCCCCCGACCCGTGATGAGCTGATTAAACTTATTTCAGATATGGGAATTACGGTTCGTGGATTGCTGCGTAAGAACGTTGAGCCTTATGAGCAACTGGGACTTGCAGAAGACAAGTTTACCGATGAGCAACTGCTAGAATTTATGCTGCAACATCCCATCCTGATTAACAGGCCAATTGTTGTAACGCCTGCAGGAACCCGCCTGTGTAGGCCTTCAGAGGTGGTTCTGGAAATTATTCCGGAACCTCAACAGGGTGCCTTCACGAAAGAAGATGGCGAAAAGGTTATTGATGAAACAGGGAAGAGGGTGAACTAGTAAGCAACGAAATGAATAATTCGATTGTGGAACACGTTATTTAGCTTTAACAGGAAACAAAAAAGAGCCCATGTATTTCATGGACTCTTTCTTAGATGCCTCGCTATTCTGTCCAACTTTTTGGGGTCAGTACATTGCGGGGCTTTCTCGTTGGTCACATCCAGTGGATCTGCTGCTGTCCTGACGTAGTCGGGTGTGGTGGTGCTGGCACGACCTCACCCGGTGAAACGATAAAACGCGAAAGGGTTTCGGTCGTGACAAAGGTGCAACTGCAGTTGATATTTTGGCACTGATGATAACGCTCTTTTGTCGTGTCAGAGAAATAACGGCTAGTGCGAGCATGAGCGGCGTGATGGCATTTAGGACAGTGAAACATGATGAGCACCTTTGAACGTTTCCGATGCATGCATTTTACTCACTTTAACCATATAAAACAAACACATATAAACAGTTCAGCTTTCTACTTCTTCGCTCTCATACTCCACGTCAGAAACCTTCACCTCAAGCTCTAAGCCCGTCGTATAGCCGTTCCCGTTAAGGTTATGCACCACCCGGCTGATTATCCACGCCTGCTCGTCTATAACGCGCTTAAAGCCTTTCACCGCAACCGGCGTTTCAGGAAATAAATCTGCACGACCAATAGCCAGCGAGATTGAAAACTCCGCCACGCCGCGCTGTATTTTGTCCCACTTAGCCTGAGCTGCGCGCATCGCCTGCGCTTTTGTCGCGTAGATGGTTGTAAGCTCCAGCACGTTGTCAGCCTCACCGGCCATATACTCACCCTCGCGCGCCTCCTGCTCTTTTTTGGCTTTGGCCTTGGTGGTGGTTTTGGCCGCTTTCGGATGCTGCAACGCGCGCAGGTGCTTCACTTTAGGTTTTCGTTTGAGCTTCACCTTTTGCTTTTGCGGTTTCGGGTCTTTGGTGTGCAGCCATTTCGCCGTGACGCCGGTGTAGGCTTCGCGGTCAGCAAT
>Ga0302347_1000684_pt1 | contig 49167 bp, 44 predicted proteins | sample PhyWR1_FD_202178 | JGI IMG/M metagenome (GOLD analysis project Ga0302347, IMG submission 202178) | Leaf surface microbial communities from wheat plants in UC Gill Tract Community Farm, Albany, California, United States - DLSL W.R1 (v2)... | ecosystem: Host-associated > Plants > Phyllosphere >... | reverse complement strand
GGAACAGAACAAGCTGTAGAGAATTCGGTTTCTGTATTCAATATAGAATCTGATGAAATCAAAGGTAGGATCATCGGTAGAGAAGGTAGAAATATCCGTGCTTTGGAAGCGGCTACTGGTGTAGAGATCATCGTAGATGACACACCGGAAGCGATTCTTCTTTCTTGTTTCGATCCTGTGAGAAGAGAGATCGCAAGATTATCCCTTCACAGATTGGTGACGGATGGCAGAATTCACCCTGCAAGAATCGAGGAAGTGGTGGAGAAAACAAGAAAACACATCGAGGAAGAGATCATAGAAGTAGGTAAGAGAACCATCATCGACCTTGGAATCCATGGTCTGCATCCAGAATTGGTAAAAATCGTTGGTAGAATGAAATTCCGTTCTTCTTATGGTCAAAACTTACTACAACACTCCAGAGAAGTTGCTAATATCGCAGCGACCATGGCAGCTGAATTGGGACTGAATGTAAAATTAGCCAAAAGAGCTGGTCTATTACATGATATCGGAAAAGTTCCTGAGCAGGAATCAGAATTACCACACGCACTTCTCGGGATGCAATGGGCTGAAAAATATGGTGAAAATGCTGAAGTGATCAATGCCATTGGTGCTCACCACGACGAGATAGAAATGACCTCTCTCCTATCTCCAATTATTCAGGTTGCGGATGCTATTTCCGGAGCCAGACCAGGTGCTAGAAGACAGGTTTTGGAATCTTACATCCAAAGATTGAAAGACCTGGAAGCTGCTGCGCTTAGCTTTGATGGCGTTTCCAGTGCTTATGCGATCCAGGCTGGTAGAGAACTGAGGGTAATGGTGGAAAGCGGCAAAGTGAATGACGAAAATGCTTACCAATTGTCTTACGATATCTCAGAAAAAATCCAGAATGAATTGACTTATCCAGGACAAGTTAGGGTGACAGTAATCAGAGAAACAAGAGCTGTGAACATCGCAAGATAATCCAGATTTTAGAATAAATATGAAAGGCTTCCAGATTTGGAAGCCTTTTTATGTTGTTATTTTAAGAAGTCCTATGCTCATCAATCAAATGATAACCTTGACTCATCAATTATTATCTTTCGATTAGATTTCTAGTAAAGGAGAATGCAATCTATGAGCATAGTTGTTTCCTGGACTTACTGAGAATTATTGCTAAATATTCTGATTCCTGAATCAATGAAAAACCCGTATGATTGATGTCAACATTTTTTTCCACTGCATAGATACGGTCGGCGAACTCAAGTTGATATAAAGTATCCGGTAATTTCTCGTAGGCATCTCGAAAGTTTTCATCGGTCAGCTTTCCTTTTACCAAATAAGCATCGTCCCCAACAAATGCAAATTCATTCGAATCCTGAACCAAGACAGAGTCTGCAATTGCTTTTTCTTCAAATTTTTCATGATGATTAAATATATCATTCTTCATAAGAAACCAAGCTCCAATAGAGATCATAATCAGAATCGTGAGGATAATAAAGATCGTTTTTTTTTAATTTCATTTTTGTGTTTTTATTATTTAATTAGATCATATTCAAGCGCTCCTCTTCCAAATCAATTTGATACAATTGCTGGCGGATAATTTCTTCATTTATTTTGGGGTCCCTATTCAGTTCAGAAAGATATTCACGTTGGACCTCCAGCATTTCAATAAAAATAACCTTTGTCTTTTTGTTCATCCAACTATCATCCGTAGCCTTGGCTCTTTCTTCCCAATGTCTTAAGAATATTTCCAGGCCAGCGTGGTCCTTCAGTTCGTTTTCATATTTGGATTTCAGGAATTGATAAACGTGCTGTTTCAGTTCTTTTTTAATTTTTTGCTTGGTTAATTGCTCACTCTCTTCAGCAAAAACGCCATCAAAAAAACCTGTTCTTTTTATAATATAAGGCAATGTCAAACCTTGAACCAGAAGCGTCAGTAAAATCACCACAAATGTGATGAATAGTATCAAGTTCCTATACGGGAAAGCTTCCCCATTACTCAAAGTCACTGGAATTGCCAATGCCGCTGCAAGAGAAACCACACCTCGCATACCCGTCCAACCCAACAAAAGCGGCATTAACCATCTGCGTACCCTGGAAGATGCATGAGGCTGTACGCTTGGCCGAAAGACCAAGGTTGCCACTAGTGCAGCATAAGAACTGATCATTCTGGCGGCAATTAAAATAACTGTAACCAAACCACCATAGCCAATGGCAGTTTCTAAAGGAATATGATCATCCCGAAGTCCATCTACAATTTCTGGTAATTCCAATCCTATAATTAAGAAAACAATGCCGTTCAAAATAAATATCAGACTTTCCCAAACGCTGTATGCATGGATTCGGCTTGTGCTATTTAGAAATTTCAATCGCCTTCCCGACATAAAAAGCCCCCCAGCAACAACCGCCAGTACACCAGAGCTATGCATTTGTTCTGCAATCCAATACATTAAATAAGGTTCAATAATTGTCAAAGCGATGTCGGAAGGCGCATCCGTAGGGAGAAGCTTGTGAGCCTGAACAAACAACCATCCCAATAGCAAACCAATTCCAACACCACCAATGACCATCCAAAAGAAACTTAATGCTGCATCTTGCCAAACGAATTGTCCTGTGCCTACCGCAACCAAAGCAAATCGGAAAATAATCAAAGAGGATGCGTCATTCAACAAGCTCTCGCCCTCCAGAATGGTAGATGTAGACCTCGGGATTTTTACAAATCTGGTAATAGCTCCCGTACTCACGGCATCTGGCGGAGAAACAATACCTCCCAGCAAGAACCCCAAAGCGATGGTAAATCCTGGTATAAAATGGTTGGCCACCAAAGCGACAGACAATGCTGTAAAGAACACGACCAAGAAAGCAAAACTTCCGATGATCCTCCACCACTTTTTCATCTCCTTGAATGAAATCTTCCAGGCAGCCTCGAACAATAACGGGGGAAGAAATATAAAAAAAATAAGATCAGGATCTATCTTGATAACCGGCAGACCAGGAATGAAACTTATCAATAATCCTCCTACGACCAGTAAAATAGGATATGCAATTTTGAGTTTCGTTGCCCACATATTCAGAAGGACGATCACGGCCACCATTGCCAGGAGAAAAGGTAAAAGACTGTGCATTTTTATACTTGTGTTAATACACAAAAATAGGAATTAGAATCATTTCTTTAAAATACATTTTTCTTGTATGGATTCTCATATGACATCCGTCATGCCAATTTATTAAATCCTTAATAATTTAACATTTTTTATAAATATTAATAAATATTAAGAATGATATTCATCAGTAATTGCCGACCTAACAAATATCATGTATGAATAATCGTCATACTCAATGGACAAAGGATGTTATCTTAATAACAAAATAATTTATTATTTGATTAAATCGATAACACCAATTGATTTTATTTATCAATATGATAACACAGAGCTAGAATAAGATTTTTGTCATTATAAAAAAATAGCAAAACACTTAACAACATCATACCTTTGTCCTATCAATAATGAAAGATAACTAATTATAACAATTAAAATTTACGAAAATGAAAACAATGAAAAATCTAATCACAGTGACTTTGGCAATTGGAACACTATGCATCACACAATTAGCAAATGCACAAAAATTAACACAAAAAGTTACAACAATTACTATTTCCGGAACTTCTCCAATGCACGATTGGGTAATGAAAGGTTCTACATCCACATTCACAGGAACCGTTGCAGGCAATGCTATCACAAATGTTAGCTTAACAGTTCCAGTAAAAACACTGAGTGCAGAAAAAGGCAAAACGATGGAAAAGAAGGCTTACGAAGCTTTGAAGTCTGACAAAGCACCAAATGTCATTTTCACTGCAAGCTCTATCAATATAGGAAAAAGCAATGTTGTAGGAAAACTGACCATTGCAGGAACTGCCAAAAATGTTTCTTTTCCAGTTTCAATTGTAAAAAAAGGAGAAGCATACATCATAGACGGAACCGAAACTATCAAACTATCTGAATTCGGGATGGATCGTCCAGGATTTATGGGAATCAAAACCGGAGATGTGGTGACCGTAAAAGTGAATGTAGTAGCAGAGTAACTGAATCAATATAATAATAACTGAATAATTTTAATATCATGAAAAGAAATCTATTAAAAGCCAGCTTCATCGCCGCTTTACTAACAGCAACATTAGGAATAGCCCAAGAAGGCAAATTAGACAACCTGAAACCAAGAGACAAAAGTGGATTGACGGTTTTTGAAAACCCGAAAGACACGGTATCCACATTTGATCATTTGAGAGTGAAAGTTGGAGGTGCATTCGCATTGCAGTTTCAAGGTTTACAACATAAAAACAATGCAACTCCGGTTCTGAATGCGACAGGTGTGAATACGAATCAGCTTTTTGACATCGGAAACAACATCAATCTGCCAACGGCCAATTTAGATCTGGATGTAGCCCTATATGACGGCGTAAACTTACACCTGAGAACATTCCTGTCTTCAAGACATCACAATGAAACTTATGTAAAAGGTGGTTATTTACAAATCGACAAGTTAGATTTCATCGAAAAAGGATTTGCAGAAAACATAATGAAATATGCGACCATAAAAGTGGGTCAGGATCAAATCAACTATGGTGATGCGCAACTGAGAAGATCAGACAACGCTTACGCTATTATGAATCCATTTGTTGGCAATTATCTTATGGATGCTTATGCCACTTTCCCTTTCGCAGAGGTTTATTACAGAAGAGATGGTGTGATAGTAATGGGTGGTATAACCAACGGAAGACTTAACCAAACTGCAACGGGAGGAACAAGTGCCGGAATCTATGGAAAACTGGGATATGACAAACAGCTCAGCAGTGATCTAAGAGTAAGGTTGACAGGATCATTCTACAACATCGCAAGAGCATCAAGACTGGATTTCTACAACGGAGACAGAGCCGGATCTAGATATTACTTTGTATTGGAAAACACAGCAGCCACCTCTAAAGATCAAATGCGTTCTGGAATGGTAGACCCGGATTTCCAAAATACACTCAGAACTTTTATGATCAACCCTTTTATCAAATATAAAGGATTAGAATTCTTCGGGATCTTCGAATCTGCATCTGGGCGTAACCTTGCCGAAACTGAAAGAAGAACCTACAACCAATATGCGGCAGAGCTTCTTTACAGATTTGGAAATACAGAAAACTTTTACTTCGGTGGTCGATACAATAAAGTGGATGGCAAATTGATCAGCGGAGACGACATCAGTGTAGACAGATACAACATCGGCGGGGGTTGGTTTATGACCAAAAACATTCTTACAAAATTAGAATACGTCAACCAAAAATACGACGGATATCCTGCGACAAACATCAAAAAGGATGGAGAATTCAAAGGATTTATGCTAGAGGCGGTGATTTCTTTCTAATATTCAGTTACCAAGAAGCAGAGGAAACTCTCGGGAATCCTCTGTTTTTTTTTAAATAAACAAAATGAAATCGCCATAATTCAAAGATCGGATCTCAATTAAGCAAACGCGATTCCATATGTCAATTAAAAAACAATAAACAACTTCATATGAAACTTCTTTATTTACTTTTCGGTTTAGTGACGCTGTTCGCACAGGCACAGGAAAACTTCGTTCAGATCAACGGAAGCACCAACGTAAACAAGTTTCAATGTGTGAACAACAAATTCAAAGCAGAAGCTGGCGTTTACAGTTTCACAGAAAGAAGCCTTCCGAATATCATCTTAAAAGTCAATGAGTTCGACTGTGGAAATAAAATGATGACCAAAGACTTCCAAAAAATCCTGAATTCTGAAAAATACCCTAATCTGATTGTAAAATTCATCAACTTTACCAAAACTCAGAAAAACTACATCGCCGTTGTAGAAGTCAAAATGATGAACCAAAGCAAAAGATACAACGTAGAATTCGAGATAGAAAATAACAAACTGATTGGGCGCAAGAATGTAAAATTCAGTGATTTCAACATCACACCTCCGAAAAAGATGGGCGGAATGATAGTCGTAAAAGACGACCTCGACCTGATTCTCAGCTTAACAACAAAAATATAAAATCAAATTTTTCACATAATACTTTTTCATATAATTAGATTTTTCAACGTCACCATGTCTCGCTAGAAGGATATTGTGACCCGAGAAACTCACGGACTCAGCTGTGAGTTTCTCTTTTTTATGAATATCGTGGAACTATCCAGCTTCATTTGGGCGTCTTAATCCGTCTTCCGCTCCCAAACCTAACGAAGTGGTTCGACAAAGTCAATCTTTTTTGCAAAAAGTTTTCACAATAACAGAAATCAAGCACAAGCAAAAAATGGTTTCAGCACAAGTCGGGACGCGCTTCGCAACAATCGGACATTTTACCTCCAAATCAATGTAAACAAACTGTCAATCTGAGAAATTAACTAATTACAGGTCAACATCACAACTGTCCGTCTGAGGCTCTCGAAGACCAATAAAAAACTCAATTTCTGAAAGAAATTACCAATATAAAACTTTCAAAATTTAAAACATTTCAAATTCGTAAATTTGCATTGTGAATATCAATCAAGCAGACCTCAATGAATTAGAATTTCCGGAACTACTTTCGGAAATCGCCCCTTTCGCATTCTCGCCAAAAACGGCAGACAAAATAATGGAACTTCGTCCAATGTCAATGGACGAAGCCGAAATATCCCTAAAAAAAACCTCAGAATTCCTCACCAGTTTTGAAAGCGGAACAGCAATTCCATTCAACGAATACGAAGACATCGAAGAAGAATTGAAACTGATGCACATCGAGAATTTCCGATTGGAAAACAAATCGTTCATCAGAATCAAAACCATTACAGAACAAATAGGAAGACTGCAAAGATTTCTGCCTCAGCTTTCAGAAACGTTCCCAACACTTTTAGAAGAAGTAAAAGTTCTGGAATTCCGAAAAGAAATCATCGACAAAATCGACAAAGTTTTCAACCGATTTGGCGACGTCAAAAGTGAAGCTTCCCCAATTTTGAAAACCTTGCGGACAGAAATCCAACACGCCAGAAAAGCGATTGATGAAAACTTCAACCGCGCCTTGTTCAACTACGGACAAAGTGATTTTTTGGATGACATCAAAGAAAGCATCATAGAAGACCAACGTGTTTTGGCTGTGAAATCAGGCTTCAAGAAAAGAGTGAATGGGCGTGTTTTAGGAATTTCCAAAACCGGCTCTATCACTTTTATGCAACCGGAAACTGTAGTAAAACATTACTTCAAAATGAAGGAAAATCAGGAAGAAGAGAAAAAGGAAATCGACAAAATTTTGCGCCAGCTGACTGCGGAAATTTCAGAATTCCAGCCTCAACTTTCAGATTATCAAACTTATATTTTTGATTTGGACTTAATCCGGGCCAAAGCAAAATTTGCTGAAAAAGTGAATGGAATTTTGCCCAAAATCAACAAACATCAAACCTTGAAATTGCGGGAAGCATTTCATCCGTTGCTTTGGATTCGAAATAAAAACGAGAACAAAGAAATCTTCTCTCAAAGTATTTCATTAAACGAACACAACAGGATCATCTGTATTTCGGGACCAAATGCCGGCGGAAAATCCATCACTTTGAAAACTGTCGGATTGTTGCAATTGATGATTCAGACAGGGATTCTTGTGCCTTGTCATCCGAAATCCGAAATGTTTTTCTTTGATAAGATAATGACGGATATTGGTGACAATCAATCTATAGAAAATCATCTTTCAACTTATTCCTCAAGACTAAGGAAAATGTCTGGAATGATTCGTGAATCCGACAACAAAACCTTGCTTCTGATTGATGAATTCGGGACTGGTTCTGACCCGGAATTGGGTGGCGCTTTGGCAGAAAGTTTTATGGAATATTTCTATGACAAAAGAAGTTTCGGAATCATCACAACCCATTACACCAACATCAAACTGGTTGTAGAAAACCTTCCTGCAGCCACCAATGCAGCAATGCTTTTTGATGAGAATTCTTTGGAACCGCTTTATAAATTGGAAATCGGACAGGCTGGAAGTTCTTTTACTTTTGAGGTAGCAGAAAAAAATCGAATCCCGAGATTCATTATTAATAACGCCAAAAAGAAAGTTGAGCATGACATCGTCAATCTCGACAAAACCATTGTGAAACTACAGCAGGAGAAATTTGAAGTGGAGAAAATCAAATCCGACCTTTCTGAAAAACGAGATTCTGTAGAAGACAAGCGTGATAATCTTCAAAAACTAAATGAGCAACTTCAGCAAAAACTTCATAATTTCCAGAAATTGTATGAAGATGAACATCGCAAGCTGCAGTTCGGAAACAAGATAGAATCTTTCATCGACAGTTATGTGAAAGGAAAATCCAGAAAAGACGTGGTGAAAGATTTCGTTAAAATTTTGGAACAGGAAAAATTTCGAAAAATCGGAGTGGACAAAGATGAAAGCAAGCGTCTGCAGATCATCAAACGAAAAATAACGCAACAATTGAAGAAAGAAGATGTGAAGGAAAAAATCGTGGAAACCAATGAAAAACTGGAAGAAAAACGCACCGCAGAACGCGCAGTCTGGATGAAAGTTGGTCAGCGCGTCCGCATAAAAGGCAGCACGAGCGTTGGAACGATTGATGAAATCAAAAAAAATAAGGTTACAGTGAATTACGGAACCTTTAAGACCTCGATTGATTCTGCGGAATTGGAGAGAATATAAAAAAAGCGCAGATCGATCTGCGCTTTTGCTTTATGCGTGAAAATGGGATTTCACTTCTTCCAGAACTTGATCTTCGCTGAGTTGCGAATCTGTTCCTAGTTTGATGTTTAGATTTTTATATTGTGCTGTATTCAAAAGATGATTTCGTAACTCTTCTTGTGAAGTTCCCGGCCCAGTTATATAGAGATCCGTGCTATTGGTAATCAGTTTTTCTATTTCTTTATAGAATTTCAGTTTGTTGGATTGCTCTGCATTATTTGCTGCATTTTCACTTGAATTTCCGTGCTGAATTTCAGCTTTTACCGTATCAACTATAGCAAATTCTGTTACCTCTTGAGAATCGTGATTACTCACTACGATTGCTTTTGTGCCGTCTATCCAAAGTCCGGCTAATTTTTTATCGCTCATAATTTTATTATTTGAGAGATAGGTTTCAAGGTTCGTGCTAATGTGTTGTTAAAGGAAGTTAAAGTTGAATGCTAATGGTGATAAACATCATCGTACATCACGCCAGCTTCTATTCTTACAGGTAATTTATTTTCCGCAGGAACAATTGGGCAATTGTAATCAAAAGCATTGTAAGCGCAAAAAGGCTGATAAGATCGGTTAAAATCCAAAATAATTTCATTCCCTTTCGGAATTTTCAAATCCATATATTTTCCACCACCGTAAGTTTCTTTTTCGTTGGTTTCATCTCGGAAAGGTAGGAAAAGATGGTCTTTGTATTGGTCCAATTTTATAAGTCTTAGATTTTGATAGATGGTCAAAGAATAGCTTTTTCCATCGATTGCGAATTCTGCTTTTCCAAACTCTTGATAACTTTGAAAACGTCCCGAAGAAGTTGGCAACTCAAACGGAGCAGAATTTTCAGTTCTAATGAATTTCGCCGTAACTCTATATTTCAAATTGATTGGAAAGAACGGATGTTGTTTGAAAATCTTCAGATTATCGTCTCGTAAAGGTGACTCTTTTGGATTCAGGTATTCTGCATTCAACTCATTTTGGAATTGTTTGATAGCAGAAATGTTTTCTTTTTCCGATTGAGCACTCAGAAATAAAGAAAACATAAGAAATAAGAAACTTAATTTTTTCATGGTTTGATTTTAATGATTGGGGCGCCTTTATCCGCCTTCCACTCCCGCTATTTTTTGCCTTCGCTTTTCCAGCTGCAAAAAAATGAGCTCCGTTCAAGTCGGGGCGCAATTGAGGTTATGATTTATCAATTTCGTCTTCAGGATCTGAGACGATTTCTACATTAGTAACTTTATTTTTTTTGACAAGAAAATATTTGTCAAAAGTCGATTTGAAAACCGGAACATCATCATCCTCACCCATCAAGAATCCCCATGGTTGCAGCCCTTCCACCCTATCAAAAATGATTTTCATAATCGCTAAAATCGGAATCGTGAGAAGCATTCCGGCAATTCCCCAAATCATCTCGCCAATTACCAAACCGATGATCACAATCAAAGAATTGATTTTCACTTTGGAACCAACAACTCTCGGCATAATGATATTGCCGTCAATGGCATGAATCACAATAATCGCAATCACAATAAACAAAACGTGACTGATTCCGGCCGTTGCAAACGTAATCAATGCGCCAATTAACAACGCTGTGAAAATTCCGATATAGGGCAAGATATTCAATATCCCGGTCAGAATGGCGAGCATAAAATTATATTTCACACCAATTATTGTGTAGGCGATGAATGATAAAACCGTCACAATAATCATTTGAAGAAACAATCCCACCAAATATTTCTTCACCATAAACTGTATATTATCGATAATCTCGAAAACCGTTTTATGATAAGTTTCGGAAAAACTGGCGACCAAAAATTTGAGCAAATGCGTTCTGTACAAAAGGAAAAACAAGGTGAAAAGAAACGTAAAACCCGTTAACATCAAAACATAACCGATGGAACGGAGCGCAGTTTCCACAATCGCCGTTCCCGTGCTGATGGATTTTTTGGCTGTGTCATTCAGATATTCCAGTTGGTCTTTTCTTCTGACCCCAAATGTTTTGGAAATCCAGCTTTGCAAATCGTCTGTCAATGTGATGAATTGTTTCTGGAACTGAGGCCAGTCATTGGACAATTTCGCCACCTGAATGGATAATTCGTAAATTACGCCACCAATTACAGCCAAAGCCAACAGACTTGCAACAATGGATGACAAACCTCTGGGGAATCTCAATCTCTTCTCCAAAAATCGACACATCGGCATCAGCAAAATTGCCAATAACAATCCTAAGACCATCGGAATCAAAATCTGCTGACCAATTATCGCCAAGAATCCTAAAATAATGATGCTGATAAGAATGCACGATAACTTGAAGTAAAAAGGGTAAGTTTGTTTCATATTAAAAGGTGTTAGAAGTTAGGTGTTAGGAATTAGGGGCTAGATTAATTTCTAATATCTTGTTTAGCAATTTACTTTCCAATGAGAAAAACTGTAGGAATTTTATGCAGTTCTGGTTTGTTTTTTTTCCAATCAGCGATGGTTTTTGTTTGGATGAATTCACTTGCTGGGTCGTTGATGTTGGAGGCGATGCAGAGTTTGGTGTTTGGATTTAGGAATTTGGTTAAGTCTTCGAACAATGGATTATTTCTGTAAGGCGTTTCCATAAAAATCTGTGTGAATCCAGTTTTCCCCACAAGATTTTCCAGATTCTGAATTTCCTTTTTCTTCTTGTCTTTTTCTATCGCCAGATAACCGTTGAATGAAAACTGCTGCCCGTTGAAACCACTCGCAATCAAAGCCAAAACAAAAGAGCTTGGTCCGTTCACAGGAATGACTTTGATGTTATTTTTGTGAGACCAACCAACGATAATATTCCCCGGGTCGCCAATACAAGGTAAACCCGCTTCTGACAACAATCCGAAATCTACCCCTTCATGCATCAGTTTTTGAGCTTCTTTCAAATCGGCTGTTTCGGTATGTTTGTCGAGGAGATAGAGTTTCAACTCAGGTTGTTTTTTTTCCGGTGCGAAAAACTTGATGACTTTTCTAGCTGTTTTTTCATTTTCCACAAAGTAATGATCGACATTCATAATGATGTCTTTGATCGTTGGTGCAAAATAATCAACTGGAGAATTTTCGGAAAGATAAGCTGGTAAAAGATAAAGCATTTTTATTGTATTAACGTAAAATGTATAAAGTAAAAGCATTTACAATATTTGTCATTCCGTAGGAATCCAGACCGTTTAGATTCCTACGGAATGACAAAATTATGTTTTTATATTGGATGTTGTTCTATACTGAATCTGCCGCCCGTCTTGAACGGAAATCGTTTTCTGCATGTAATCAAGTGCTAATAAACTGAAACAGTGTGCAAAAAAGATTGACATCGTCGAACCACTTCGTTAGTTTTGAGAGTGGAAGGCGGAAATAGCTGCCATAAAAAAAATTAAAAATAACTATTCGACAAGTCAAAAGCTGCCCAAAATATTTTCATTACAAAGTTAATTCAAAACTTCTTTTAATCGCTCTTTGTCGAGGCGATTTTCCCAATTGGAAACAACGACTGTGGCGACGGCATTTCCGATGACATTGGTCAAAGCCCGACATTCGGACATGAATTTGTCGATGCCTAGAATCAAGGTCATTCCGGCGATTGGAACCTCGGGAACGACCGCCAAAGTCGCTGCCAAAGTGATAAATCCCGCACCAGAAACGCCCGCCGCGCCTTTGGAACTCAACATCGCGACCAAAAGCAGACCGAGCTGGTGCTCCAAAGTCAAATCGATATTGCAAGCCTGAGCGATGAAAAGCGCCGCCAAGGTCATATAGATATTGGTCCCATCGAGGTTGAAGGAATAGCCTGTCGGAACCACCAAACCGACAACGCCTTTTTCACAACCCGCATTTTCGAGTTTTTTCATCAATCCTGGAAGCGCTGGTTCAGAGGAACTTGTGCCAAGAACCAATAGAATTTCGTCCTTCAAATATTTTAGAAATTTGAAAATATTGAATCCGTTGTACCAAGCGACACTTCCTAAAACCAAAACCACAAACAAAGCCGAAGTGATATAAAATGTGCCGACGAGCATTGCGAGATTTTTGAGAGATTCGACGCCATATTCCCCTATTGTAAAAGCCATTGCGCCGAAAGCCCCGATTGGCGCAAGTTTCATTAAGATCTCAACAATTTTGAAAATCGGAATCGTCAAAATTTGAAGAAAATCCTGAATCGGTTGGCTTTTTTCTGAAGTTACAGCTAATGCAATTCCAAATAAAATAGCGATCAGTAAAACCTGCAGAATATTATCACCCGTCAGCGGACTAAAAAGGGTTTCCGGAATAATATTAAAAATAAAACTGACCAAAGAATTGTCATGTGCAGCCTTCACATATTTCTCGATCTCCGCTCCGTTCAATGTATTTGGATTGATGTCAAGGCCTTTCCCCGGCTGGACAATATGACTGACAATCAAACCGATGATCAAAGCTAAAGTTGAAAATGTGAAGAAATAGATGAACGCTTTTCCTGCAACGCGTCCGACTTTTTTGAGGTCGCTCATTCCGGCAATTCCGGTAGAAATGGTGAGGAAAATAACTGGCGCAATAATCATCTTCACCAGCTTGATAAATCCATCGCCTAAAGGTTTCATTTTCTCGCCCAGATCGGGATAAAAATACCCGAGTGAAACACCAAAAATGATAGCAATCAGAACCTGAAGGTAGAGATGCTGATAGAATTTTTTGGGTTTCAGCACTTTTTGTTCAATGTCAAAATTCATAAGAAAATGTTGTCTTACAAATTTAGAATTGTTTGTGAATTATATGGTATTGTTCTTGATCTTTTCGGCAATTATTTCGCAAGATTCATCGAGCATCCTGTAAACTTTGTCGAAACCGTCGATTCCTCCGAAATAAGGGTCGGGAACTTCCAGCTCATCATCCAGGATCAATCTGACTTTGTGTTTCTGAGAATCGTCTGCCAGCTTCAAAACGTCTTTGTAATTGTTCTTGTCCATACAGAATATCAAATCGAATTTGTCAAAATCTGATTTGGTGATTGGTCTGGATTTTTGTGTGGAAATATCGATTCCGTTTTTGGTTGCGGTTTTTATGGAGCGTTCGTCCGGTTGGCTTCCTTCGTGATAATTGATAGTCCCGGCACTGTCTACAAAATAATCATCTCCTAACTTATGTTTCAAAATCCCTTCTGCCAAAGGACTTCTGCAAATATTCCCGAGGCAAACCATTAGTATTTTCATTGTAAAAAAAGTATTATGCTTTAAAAATATAAAAATAAACACATAAAAAAAGGATTTAAAAAAAAATTAAATCCTTGTATTGTTATTGTGCAATTTTATCTTTCAAATCCTTGATGTATTTCTTCAATTCTTTATCGATTTTGGAAACATCTCGAATCGTGTCGCAAGCATACATCACAGTTGAATGGTCTTTTCCACCCATTTCTTCACCAATTTTTGTGAACGTTGCGTTGGTATATTCTTTTGCAAAATACATCGCCAACTGTCTAGGCAAAGCGATTTCTCTTTTTCTGGTTTTAGACAACAATTGTTCTCTCTGAATCCCAAAATAATCGCAAACAATCTCCTGGATGTAAGGAATATTGATGGTTTTTTTCTGAGTTGTAGCTAATTTATTAATTGTATCTTTTAGTAAATCTAAACTGAAATCTGATTTATAAACAGTGGAGTAAGCAATCACCGCATTTACAACACCGATCAGTTCTCTTACACCGTTTGTCTTAACTTCCGATGCCAGATAATCCAACATATCGTCTGTTAATTCGATTCCGTCACGGCTTAATTTATCAACAATGATTTTTCTCCTTGTATCAAAGTTTGGTGATTTGATCTCTGCAGAAAGTCCCCATTTGAAACGGGAAATAATTCTTTCCTGAGTATCCAAAATATCCGCTGGCGCTTTATCAGAAGTCAAGATGATCTGTTTTCCGTTTTGATGCAAATAATCAAAAATGTGGAAGAAACTATCCTGCGTCGCCGCTTTCCCGGAAAGGAATTGGATATCATCGATGATCAAAACATCGATCATCTGATAATAATGCTGAAAATCTGTCTTATTCTGAGATTTGGCTGCCTTCACAAAATCCTGAATAAATTTTTCTGAAGACTGATACAGAACCACTTTCTCCGGGTAAGAAGCTTTCACTTCCAGTCCAATTGCTTGGGCCAAATGCGTTTTTCCAACACCATAACCGCCGTAGACAAACAATGGATTGAACGCTGTAGAACCAGGTCTTTTTGCAATAGACCTTGCAACGGTAGAAGCAAATTTGTTACTTTCTCCCTCGATAAAATTATCAAAAGACTGATCTGCTTTCAGATTAGAATCGATTGAGATTTTTTTGATTCCCGGAACAGAAAAAGCATTAACATTATTTTCTCTAAGAACCGGTCTGGCTTCTTGAATCTTAGGTTGTTGTGTAGAAATCCCTTTTACGTTCATCGTAATTGGCTTTTCCTTTCCTGATGGTTTATTTTCCATCACAGAATACCACAATTTCACACCTTTACCAATATTCTTCTTAAGCGCAGCAGACAGCAAAGACAGGTAATTGTCCTCGATATATTCTTTGTAAAAATCACTCGGAACAAGCAACGTAAGATTATTGTTCACCAAAGAAATTGGTTGAACTTTATCAAACAATAAGTCGAAAGAATTCTCTAACTTTTTGAGGTCTGTGTTGTCCTCCGCTGCGTTTAGATTGTCTCTCATGAATTGAAGACATCTATCCCAGATCAATACTAAATTTTCATTCATTTTTCTGCTGCTATTTTCTTTGGGATTTTAGTTTTTAAGAAGACAACAAATATCCAATTATTAATTTTCATAAAAAAATTTTTTCACTATTGATTATTAAAAAATATATTTGTATGAATTATTAATGACTTAAAATGATACACACAACAAACACAATACGAGTACGTTACGGAGAAACAGACCCTATGAAATATGTCTATTATGGGAACTATGCAGAATATTTTGAAGTGGCAAGAGTTGAACTTTTCCGTACCCTTGGCATATCATATGACCAGATAGAAAAAAGAGGGATTTTACTTCCAGTTTCGGAATATAAAATAAAATATTTAAGACCAGGACTTTACGATCAGCTTTTGGAAATTCACACCTATGTTAAAAAAATCCCGGGAGTGAAAATCGAATTCGATTATGAAATTTATAACGAGGACAAAGTCAAAATAACCGAAGCTTCCACTACTCTTTTTTTCTTAGATGCTGAAACCAACAAAATCCTAAGATGTCCCGATTTTTTACTTGACCTTATCCAAGCAGAATGGAAAGAATAAAATCATTAATCCAATTCAATCCGCTAGTGTTTGATTAAATTTCAATATATTCGGAATTAAAATAATAAAACTTAAAATGAAAAAATTACTCTCCATAGTTTCATTAGCTATCGTATCATTATTTTCAGCACAGCAAAAAACATATTGCAACCCTATTAATATAGATTATGGTTACACACCGTTCGAAGTTTTCTCAAAACAAGGAAAACATCGCGCAACAGCCGATCCCGTAATTGTTAATTTTCAAAAAAAACTTTTCTTGTTTTCTACCAATCAGGAAGGTTATTGGTATTCAGATGATATGCTGGACTGGAAATTCGTTCACAGAAAATTTCTTTTAGATAACAAATACACTCATGACCTGAATGCACCTGCCGTTTGGAAAATGAAAGACACTTTGTATGTTTTCGGTTCCACTTGGGAACAGGATTTCCCGATTTGGAAAAGTACAAATCCAACAAAAGACGATTGGAAAATTGCCGTCGACACTTTGAAAGTTGGAGCTTGGGACCCGGCTTTTCATTATGATGAAGACAAAGACAAACTCTACCTTTATTGGGGCTCAAGTAACGAATGGCCACTTCTTGGAACCGAAGTCAAAACAAAAACCCTGCAATCCGAAGGTTTTGTAAAACCTGTCATCAGACTGAAACCGGAAGACCACGGCTGGGAAAGATTTGGAGAGTATAACGACAATGTTTTCCTTCAGCCATTTGTGGAAGGTGCCTGGATGACGAGGCACAATGATAAATATTATCTTCAATATGGCGCTCCTGCAACAGAATTCAGCGGTTATTCCGACGGTGTTTATGTTTCTAAAAATCCATTGGAAGGTTTCGAATATCAGCAACACAATCCGTTTTCATATAAACCTGGTGGTTTTGCGAGAGGCGCTGGCCATGGTGCCACTTTCGAAGATAATTTTGGGAATTGGTGGCACGTTTCAACGATTTTCATTTCGACCAAAAATAATTTTGAAAGACGTTTGGGAATCTGGCCAACAGGTTTCGATAAAGATGATGTAATGTACACCAACACAGCTTACGGCGATTATCCGACTCTACTTCCGCAATATGCGCAGGGAAAAGATTTCTCCAAAGGATTATTCACCAATTGGATGTTGCTTAATTATAATAAACCCGTTCAGGTTTCGTCAACTTTGGGCGGTTATCAACCAAATCTTGCCGTGGATGAAGATATTAAAACCTATTGGTCTGCTAAAACCGGAAATTCAGGAGAATGGTTTCAAACCGATTTGGGTGAAGTTTCAACAATCAATGCAATCCAAATCAATTATGCTGACCAGGATGTTGAGTTTATGGGGAAAACGCTTGGGAAAATGCATCAGTACAAAATCTACGGTTCTAATGACGGCAAAAACTGGAAAGTAATTGTTGACAAATCTAAAAACCAAAAAGATGTTCCTCACGATTATATTGAACTGGAGACGCCAGCAAAAGCGAGATTCCTGAAAATGGAAAATCTGAAAATGCCGACAGGAAAATTTGCATTGAGTGGATTCCGTGTTTTTGGAAAAGGCGCTGGAACGAAACCCGGGAAAGTTCAAGGATTTGTTCCACTGCGAGCTGACCCTAAAAAATATGGAGAAAGAAGAAGTATCTGGTTCAAGTGGCAACAAAATTCCGAAGCTGACGGTTACGTTATCTATTGGGGCAAATCGCCTGACAAATTATACGGAAGCATAATGGTTTATGGCAAAAACGAATATTTTTTCACAGGAGCAGACAGGACCGATGCTTATTATTTTCAAATTGAGGCTTTTAACGCTAATGGAATTTCGGAGAGAACCGAGGTTGTAAAATCAGAATAATATTATGCTAAGAAAACAATTCATCAAACTTTTTTAGATCTTTATTTTATCACTTTCAGGATTGATTTTTGCACAAAAAGACAGTATAAAAATCAACATCAACCTTGATAATTATGCGAATCATCTTTACAAGATAAAAATCGAAATTCCGAATACGAACAACGAAAGTATCATCGACCTTAAAATCCCTGAATGGACAATGGGATATTATCAATTATTAAATTTTTCAAAAAACGTATTAAAATTCAAAGCTTCCAATGAGAGAAATGAAAACTTAGGTTTTGTAAAGACTGACGAAAACACTTGGAGAATTGCAACTAATAATTCAAAATCAATAATTGTAGATTATCAGATTTTAGCCAAAGATGACTTTATAGCCAAAGCTTACATTGGAGAAAACAAGGCTTTTTTACGTCCAACCGCACTATTTTTATTTTCCGATAAATATTTCAACAATCCAATATCAATCGCTATTGATAAGAACAAATGGAAAACTATTTCAACAGGATTAGATAAAAAAGGTAAAAATTACATTGCAAAAAATTCAGACCAATTATTCGATTCTCCATTTCTTGTTGGCGACTTGGAAGAACTTCCAAGCTTTGATATAAAAGGTAAAAAACATTATTTCACTGGCATTGACCTTGGAAATTTTGACAAGAAAAAACTGATGGATGACCTTAAGAAAATGATTATTGAAACAACCAACATTTTCAATGACATTCCTTACGAACATTACAATTTTATTTCAATTGGAAAAGGAAATGGCGGAATAGAACAGACCAATTCTACTGCATTGACTTTTGACGGCAATTCTTTGAATAATGAGAAAAGCAGACAAAAAACTCTAAATTTCCTAACTCACGAATATTTTCATCATTTCAACATCAAAAGAATCAGACCGATTGAAATTGGACCCTTCAACTATTCAGACAAGAATAAAACCAAAACACTTTGGGTTGGCGAAGGACTTTCCGTTTATTACGAAGCTATTGTCCTGAATCGTGCCGGAATCAAAACGAAAGAAACAATGTTGGAAGAATGGGGACAAATGATTGACGGTTTCGAAAATAACCCTGCAAAAACGAAACAAACATTGGCAGATTCCAGCTATTACACTTGGGAAGACGGACCTTTTGGAAGAAAAGGAGAAACCATTTCTTTCTACGCCAAAGGACCTTTGGTTGGGATGCTTTTGGATTTGAAAATCAGAATTTCGTCTAATAATCAGCATTCTTTGGATGATGTGATGAGAGATTTGTATTCGATTTATAAAAACAAAAACAGAGGTTATCTGGAAACAGAGCTGAATGACATCATCAGAAAATACGCTGGAAACGCAACAGACGAAATCCTATCATACGTTTACACACTCGAGCCTATCGATTATCAAAAATATTTTAATGAAGCTGGTTTGGACATTCAAATTACAGATGGAAAATATTCTGTAAATATCAAAAAGGAACTAAATCCAACACAAAACAAAGTCATTAAAGACCTTTTTAGATAAGATAAAAAACATTCCGTTTTTTTAGTAATAAAAGCTTATTAATTAATTATTGTTAGGCTTTTTTCATTTAAAAAAGTAAAAAATTAACAATTTTAAATTTATCAACAATTAAACGATTTTGAAATTTTAATTAATATTCATTAACAAACTTAAATTTTAACAGAAAAATACTCAACGTTACTTCATTAATAGAAATAATTTTATAAATTTATGACTCAATAAGAGAATTTAAAATAGAATGAAGTTTTTTCTGACATCAGAAGATAATGATGACCGACCGGTATTTATAACGGGAAATTTTAACAAATGGAATCCACGGGATCCAAAATTCGAATTGGAAAAATTGGGTGAAAATAATTATTACATCAATATTTCCGATGAAATTCTAAATGAAAATATAGAATATAAATTCACAAAAGGTGGATGGGAAAATGTAGAAATTGACAAATATGACAGCATTACTCCCAATAGAACAATCAATAAAGACAAAAAGAAAACCAAAGATTCTGTCGAAAAATGGCGGCTGAATTGGGGACCTTTCAAGAAAGAATTTTTCCCGATTGTAGAATTGGTGGATGAAGAATTTTATATTCCTCAATTGGATAGGAGCAGAAAAGTATGGGCACTTTTGCCACACAATTATTACGATTCCGAAGAGAGTTTCCCTGTTCTTTATCTGCAGGATGCGCAAAATCTTTTCAATGAAGGTTCGGCTTACGGAAATTGGGAAATTGATAAAAAATTAGCTTTACTCGCAGAGTATGGACGTGGAGAATTAATTGTGATCGCCGTTGAACACGGAAACGATGACAGAATCAAAGAATATATTTTTGATAACGACGCAGTTACAAAAGATGCAGAAGGCAAAAAATATCTGAGATTCATAACAGACACTTTGAAACCTTGGATTGATAAAAATTACAGAACGAAAAAAGATCGTGAAAACACGGGTATTGGTGGAAGTTCCTTGGGTGGCTTGATTAGTATTTATGGAGGATTTCTTTATCCGGAAGTCTATTCAAAACTGTTGATTTTCTCGCCATCGCTTTGGGTGGAACCGGAAAATGATTTTCCGATGATAACGTTCAGCAATCCGTACAAACTAAAAGTTTATCTGTACGGTGGAAGATTGGAGGGTTCCAGAATGGTCGGCAGAATCAGGTTATTTGAAAAAGCTTTGAAAAAATTGACCGTTCAAAAGTCATTTGATTTTGAAGTCAGAACCAACATTAGCGAAAAAGGAACACATCAGGAATTCTACTGGTCTCAGGAATTCCCAAGAGCGGTGGAATGGCTTTACATCGACAGTCTGGAAAGTCCTGTAAAAGCCAAAAATGAATTAGAAAAGAACGAAGCAAATGATTAAAATCTATAATAAAAAAGAAACCACAATTCAAAACATTTTCCTGTTCAGCGAAGATGATTGGGAGCAGGAAAAATCGAATTATCCCAATACGGAACATTTTTTCAGCGGAAAAAAAAGCGAGGTTTTCATCAAAACTGATTCTAATGAAATCAATTGTTTCATTGGAATCGGGAGAGATTCAAAAGGTTTTGAAATTCAGGCTATAGCTAACAAATTTGCGAATGATTACAAAAAAAATCTACAGGCGGTTCCGACTTCGGTACATTCAAAATTAGGATTGGATTTGATTGAGGAATTGGTGAAAGGTCTGTTCTTAGGAACTTACCTCTACCCTTTCGAAAAATCACATCCTTTTTGGCAGGAGAATTTTGAACTTCATTTTGAAAATATTTCTGAAGATGAAGCAAAAAATTTAGCCTTAAAAACCGTGGCACTTTGCAACGGACAATTTGCCGGAATGGAATGGCTGAACAAACCTGCGAATTATAAAAAAGTAGAACACATTTCAGAATTCCTAAAATCAACCGCAGAAAAATATGGTTTAGAGTACAAAGTTCTGAATCGTGAAGAATCGATAAAAGAAGGTTTAGGCGCATTTGTCGCTGTAAATCAAGGAAGTTCTCAGGAAGCAGCTTTCACGGTTTTGGAATATAAATCTGAGAAGGAAAATGCAAAAACCGTTGGCTTGGTAGGGAAATGTGTACTGTTCGACACAGGCGGAATTTCCATAAAACCTTCTGCCAATCTGCATTATATGAAAAGTGATATGGGCGGTGCAAGTGCGGTGATTGGTGCTTTGATCACAGCTTCGGAACTTAAACTTCCGGTCAATATTGTTGCGATTCTTCCGATTACGGATAATGCAGTTTCGGAAAAAGCGTATTTGCCGAGCGACGTAATTACCGCCTACAACGGAAAAACAATTGAAGTTCTGGACACCGATGCAGAAGGAAGAATGACGCTTGCGGACGGACTTTCGTACTTATCAAAGAATTATGAAACTGATGTTTTGATTGATCTGGCAACCCTGACAGGAAGTTCAGTCAGAATGTTCGGGTATACTTGTGGCGCCTACTTTTCCAACAATGATGATTTGAAAAAATCATTGGAAAAATCAGCTGACAAAACCAATCAACGGCTTTGGAATCTGCCACTTTGGGATATTTGGAAAGACGACTTCACTTCGGATGTTGCAGATTTTAAGAACATTTCGATGAAACCTTTTGGCGATTGCATTGTTGCCGCAAAGTTCCTGGAACAGTTTATAGAAGGTCATCAGAATTGGGCACATTTGGATATCGCTGGCGTTGCATTTGGAAATGTTGGATATGCTAAAGACAAAGCGGCGACTGGTTATGGCGTTCAGCTGTTATTGGATTTAATTGAAAATTATTAAAAATAAATTGAAGAAGTAAATCTTTATACATTTTACTTTTTACATAATACAAATTTGGAAATGAATATGGAAAAAACGATTGTCTGCATCTCCTGTTATTACAAAGGTTACGACTTTATGGACGAGTGTAAAAAGCTGGGAAACAAAGTCATTCTCATCACCTCCGAAAACCTGAAAGAAAAGAATTGGCCCTGGCATGCCATAGATGAAGTTTATTATATGCCGGAATTGGAACCATCCGTTTGGAATCTCGACCATCTTGTTCAGGGTTTTGCTTATCTGATGAAAAATCATCAGATAGACGCGGTGATTGCGTTGGACGATTTTGATGTGGAAAAAGCGGCGATGATTCGTGAAACTTACCGTATTCCCGGAATGGGACAGACCACACATCGTTATTTCCGTGACAAGTTGGCGATGCGTCAGCAGGCAAAAGACAATGGGATTTCCGTACCGGAATTTTCTTCGATTTTCAATGACGCAAAACTTCATCAATTCACGCAGGATGTTCCGGGCCCTTGGGTTTTGAAACCACGTTCCGAAGCTTCAGCCAGCGGAATTAAGAAAATAAATTCTGCCGAAGAACTTTGGCCAGCTGTGGAAAATCTGGGCAACGAACGATATAAATTCCTTTTGGAATCTTTCAAACCTGGTGATGTCTATCACGTGGATTGTCTGGTTTATAACAAAGAAATCGTGTTTTCCTGCTTTTCAAAATATCTTTCTCCACCAATGAAAGTCTCTCACGAAGGCGGCGTTTTCCGAACCAAAACTTTAGCAAAAGATTCAGCCGAAGCAATTGGTTTGGAGAAAATCAATAAAGAAGTTCTGGACAAATTCGGGATTCAAAACGGAGCAACTCACAGCGAATATATCAGAGGAATTGATGGGCAGTATTACTTCCTGGAAACTTCATCAAGAGTTGGTGGCGCACACATTCCTGATATGGTGGAAGCGGCAACTGGCGTTAACATCTGGAGAGAATGGGCAAAACTGGAAAATGCTTTATTAGATGGAGAAAAATATACGGTTGAAGAAACTCAGAAATTATTTTCCGGTTTAATTGTTTCACTTGCAAAAGAAAAACATTCTGATACTACTGACCTTCAAAACGAAGATGTCGAAAAATTCTTACCAATAGATTACCACATCGGAATTGTTTACAAAGCAACAACAGAAGAGAAAGTTCAGGAAAGACTGGATGAAGCTGCAACCATTGTTACGGAAAGAATTTTAAATATTTTACCTCCGAAGGACAAACCAACTTCTTAAGATAATTTAATAATGAATAATTAAAGAATTAATAATCGATTCAAATTTTTTAATCTTTTAATTTTTTAATCCTAAAATAAAAACAATGCCTCAAATCACACATACAGATTATTACTCCCACATCCTTGGAAAGAGCATTAAAGTAGAAGTCACGGGACATTTCGGGCTTCCTGTCATTATGTTTCCGACTTCGCAGGGTTCTTATACTCAGAATGCTGATTTCCATTTGAACGGAAGTATTTCCTGGTTCACAGACCATGGAAAACTGAAGCTTTTCAATCTTGAAACCATTGATGCTTTAAGCTTTTACAATAAAAATATTTCAGCTCACGACAGAATCAGAAACTATGAATTGTACGTTCAGTTCTTGGTGCAGGAATTCATTCCTTACATCCAGAGAACACACAATACGCATCGTGTTGCAGTTGCAGGCGCAAGTTTCGGCGGTTATCACGCCTCTAATTTTGCTTTCAGATATCCGGATTTGGTGTCGCATCTTTTCTGTCTGTCTGGTGCATTTTCGATAAGGAATTTTATGGATGGCATTCAGGATGAATTGGTTTATTTCAATTGTCCGGATGAATTTGTAAAAAATGACGAAGCCTGGAAATACAAACACATGCACATCGTCCTGAGCACTTCTGACCGGGATATTTGTCTGGAGCCAACCAGAAGAATGGCTGGAATTCTCACATCAAAAGGCATCAATCATTGGTACGACGAACAGAAATGGATAGACCACGACTGGGTTCTTTGGAGAATGGTCTTCCCGAAATTCATTGGAAGATTTTTCGGGTAAAGTCAGAATTAAAGTCAATATTTAAAATAACAATAAATCAAAATAACATCGGACTTCGGTCATCCGTATTCCGACTAAAAAACAAAATTATGGCAAAAAAAATTGGAATTTTATTCGGAATGGAAGATACTTTCCCGTGGGCATTTATCGATAAAGTTAATGAATTGGGAAAAGGCGAATATATCGCAGAACCTGTCCAAATCGATAAACTGGAACAAGGCGCAGATTACGGTTATGCTGTCATTATCGACAGAATTTCGCAAGACGTTCCGTTCTACAGAGCTTATCTTAAAAATGCGGCCGTTAGCGGAACTTATGTGATTAACAATCCATTTTGGTGGAGCGCGGATGAGAAATTCTTCAACAACGCTTTGATGCTGAAAATCGGAATTCCATTGCCGAAGACCGTGTTGCTTCCTTCATATGAAAGACCAACAAACACTTCGGAGACTTCATTCAGAAACCTGAAATTCCCGCACGATTGGGAATATATTTTCGATTATGTAGGATTTCCGGCTTATATGAAACCGCACGATGGTGGCGGCTGGAGAAACGTTTACCGAGTGGAAAGCCCGGAGGATATGTGGGCAAAACACGCAGAGACAGAGCAATTGGTAATGATGGTTCAGGAAGAAATAGTTTTCGAGGATTATTATCGCGTTTATTGTTTGGGCAGAAAGTACGTTCACATTATGCCTTACGAACCGAGAAATCCGCACCATTTGAGATATGCAACCACTCATCAAACCGAAGGTAAAGAACTTGAAGCTTTATTAAAAACCATCACAGATTACACTTTGAAAATGAATGAAGCTTTGGGCTACGATTTCAACACGGTGGAATTTGCTGTGAGAGACGGAATTCCTTATGCGATTGATTTCTGTAATCCTGCGCCTGATGCGGACAGAAACTCCGTTGGAGAAGAAAACTTCGAGTGGATTGTAGAACACGCTGCAAAACTCGCCATCGAAAAAGCAAAAGATTACAAACCCGGAAAAGTGAATATCAATTGGGGGAAATTTGTGACCAATAAACTTTAAAACTGAACTAATTAATATTTAATGATACAATTTGGAACGCCGAATCGCTGCAGCCCGACTTGAGCGGAAATCCTTTTTTGCGTAGACTTAAAGTTCTATTGAAAACGAAATCGTATGCAAAAAAGATTGGGAGCGGAAGGCGGATTAAGCTGCCCAAATTGTATCATTAATAAAGCAACGACTAACTAGCTTTAACTAACAAACACAAATAATATGCACAGATTTACGATAGGTGTAGAAGAAGAATATCAGATTATAGACGCCGAAACGCGGGATTTGGTCTCGCACGTTTCAAAGATAATCGAAGGTGGAAAAGCTGTTCTAAGTGAAAACTTAAAACACGAGATGCACGAATCTGTTGTCGAAATGGAAACAGGAATTTGTGAAAATATCCAGCAAGCGCGTCAGGAACTAACCGACCTTAGAAGACATCTTGTGAAAACCGCTCACGACCAAGGTTTGCGGGTCTCCGGCGGCGGAACACATCCATTTTCTCACTGGAAAGATAATGTCATTACAAAAGATGCGCGTTACGACAAAATCGTGAGTGATATGGGTGATGTTGCAAGGTCTAATTTAATTTTCGGATTGCACGTCCACATCGGAATTCCTGACCGTGAAGAAGGTATCAGAATTCAAAATGTGATGCGCTATTTCCTACCTCACGTTTACGCTTTGTCCACCAATTCGCCTTTTTGGGTTGGAAGACTGACAGGCTTCAAATCTTACAGACAGGAAGTTTTTGCCAAATTTCCAAGAACCGGGTTGCCAAGTTATTTCGGAAGTGTTGCAGAATTTGATGCTTACGTAAATCTGATGGTTAAAACCGGAACAATCGACAACGCCAAGAAAATCTGGTGGGATTTGCGTGTTCATCCTTTCTATCCGACCATCGAGTTCAGAATTTGTGATATGCCGATGACGATTGACGAGACCGTTTGTCTGGCGGCAATAATGCAGTCTTTGGTCGCGAAAATCTACAAAATGCATCAGCAAAATACGAGTTACAGAAGTTACAGAAGATTACTTTTGACCGAAAATAAATGGCGCGCTTCCAAAGACGGGATTGATGCACATCTGATTGACTTCGGAAAAGAAGCAAGCGTACCGTACCGTGACCTTCTGGAAGAATTATTGGCTTTCATTGATGATGTTGTAGACGATTTAGGTTGCAGAAAGGAAGTGGAATATGCGAGAGAAATCTGCAAAATGGGAACAGGCGCAGACCGTCAGTTGAAAGTATTCAATGAAAGTGGCGGCGACCTGAAAAAAGTCGTGGACTATATGATATATGAAACCGAGAAAGGACTTATTTAATTCTAACTGATGAATTATTAATTATCTTTATTAATCTAATTATCAAACAATTACAATACAAAATCTCATTCAAATTTAAAATTCTTAATTTTGTGTAAATTTTATGAATATGAGTAAAAATGATGTAAGAATTGCGCTTTTGGATATGAATAACAACCATCCAAATCAAGGGATGCGTAATATCAAAGAATTATCTAAAGCTTTTCAGGAACAGTCTGATGACAATGTGTCAATAGAAATTTTTGACGTCCGCTACAAAAACGAAATACCAAATATCGCTGATTTTGATATATTTTTATCGTCTGGAGGGCCGGGAAATCCACACCGTGAAGGCTATGAATGGGAAAATAAATACGCTGATTTCTTGGACCAAATTTGGGATCACAATAAGAAAAGTGAACAGAAAAAATACGCATTTTTAATTTGCCATTCCTTCCAATTGGCAGTGATCCATTTTGGAATTGCAAATGTTTGCAAAAGAAAATCTTATTCTTTCGGCGTTATGCCAATCCATAAATCCGAAGATGGTGAAAAGGAACTTCTGTTCAAAAATCTTCCAGACCCTTTCTATGCTGTAGACTCAAGAGGATATCAATGCATAGAACCAAATCAGGAAAAAATCGATGACCTGGGAATGAAGGTTGTGGCATTGGAAAAATACCGTCCAACTGTTCACCTGGAAAGAGCATTGATGGCGGTTCGGTTTTCTGATGAGATATTCGGAACGCAATTTCATCCGGAAGCAGACCCGACAGGATTTGTGAAAAATCTGGAAGACGAAAAAAATAAAAGTGCAATGATAGAAACTTTCGGAATGGAAAAATATCTGGAAACCATCGACAGAATGAATGATGATGACAAAATAGTTCTGACTCAAGCGCAAATCGTTCCAAGATTTTTGAAATTTGCTTCTGAGCAGATCACCAAAAATTTAGCTTACAGTTAATAAAAACAACCAAACACAAACTATGATCCCAAAATACAGAACTCAATTCAACAAAGAATTTTCTCAGGAAAAATATCGGAAAACAAATGAGCTAATCATAGAGAAATGCGGTCAGGAAGCCGCGTTTCGTCTTTCTGAAAGTCCCATTTTTCTTACAAATGATTTTTGGAACAAGCTGGACGATGCTTCAAAATCCATTATTTCGCAAATCAAAAACATGTCTGATGAAGAATTGAGAAAAGCCATCCCTGCCAATTGCAACGTTCCGAATGACACTCAAAAACCGCATTTCCTGGCCATCGATTTTGGGATCTGTCAAGATGAAAATGGCGAAATACTCCCGCAATTGATAGAGTTGCAGGCTTTCCCAAGTCTGTTTGGATTTCAAAGATTGTTTGAGGAACTGATCACAGAAGTTTATCCTTTTTTGAATGATTTGAAAAAATCGCTTTCAAAAGAAGAATTTGTTGAAAAATTGAAAGCTGTGATTGTGGGAAATGAGAATCCAGAGAATGTCATTTTGCTTGAGATCTATCCTGAAAAACAAAAAACGGCAGTTGATTTTGTATTGACAGAACAGTTGTTGGGAATCAAAACGGTTTGCCTGACGAAGGTTAAAAAAGATGGAAAAAAATTATTCTATGAAAACGATGGAAAATTGATTCCAATCAATAGAATTTACAACCGTGTGATTTTTGATGAATTGGATAAGATCGAAGGTTTGGAAACTGAGTTTGATTTCCGCGAAGATGTGGATGTAGAATGGATCACGCATCCGAATTGGTTCTTCAAAGTTTCAAAATACATTCTTCCGAAGTTGAAACACGCATTTGTCCCGAAAAGCTATTTCCTGTCTGATTTCCCCGAAACCGAAACGCTAACAAATTTTGTATTAAAACCACTCTTCTCTTTCGCGGGAAGTGGCGTTAATCTTAATCCGACTCAGGAAGTCATAGATCAAATTGATGACAAAGAAAATTACATCCTTCAAAGAAAAGTAACTTACGCGCCACTTTTTGAGGACATCAACGGTGAATTTTCCAAAGCTGAAATTCGTTTGCTTTTTGGTTGGGATCCAGAGAAAGAAGACCCTGAACTTCTCGTCAATCTTGTCAGAATGACGAAAGCGGCGATGGTAAATGTGGATTTCAATAAGAAAGATGCGATTTGGATCGGGAGTTCTATGGCGTTTTTTGGGGAGTAATATTTTTAAGTATCAAATGATACTATCAATTATTAATTTTCCTCTGGCGTATTTTTTGACATAGCTTCAAAAAAAAACTATGTTCCTCACCACCGATTCTTTCGACCTCAAACAAATTCTACTCGGCTCCGAAGAATGGAGTTTCCTTTTGGAGACCATTTTGAGAACGAGCATCATGTTCCTTATCATCATCTTCGGACTCCGGCTTTTGGGGAAACGAGGTGTGAAACAATTGTCTGTTTTTGAATTGGTGGTAATTATTGGATTAGGTTCTGCTGCGGGCGACCCGATGTTTTACAAAGACGTTGGAATCATGCCAGCTTTGGTGGTTTTCACAATGATCATTAGTCTTTATTCCATCATCACATATTTTATTGGTAAAAGTAAAAACTTTGAAAAACTGGTCGAGGGCAAACCGATTTGTCTGATAGACAAAGGTGTTTTTTGCATAAAAGATTTCAAAAAAGAAGCACTTGGCGAAGATGAATTTTTCTCCGAACTAAGACTAAAAGGTGTTTCTCATCTTGGTCAAATAGAGAAAGCGATTGAGGAGATTTCCGGAGAGATCAGTGTTTTTTATTTTGAGGATAAAGATGTTAAATACGGTTTGCCAGTCATGCCCAATTCTTTGGACAAGGCAATTAAAATTTTTGCTAGAAACTCACATTATTCCTGCACATTTTGTGGCTACACCCAAGAGTTTGAAGCTCATGCAAAAAGCCAATGCAAAGTTTGCGGCAAAGATGAATGGGTGGAATCTTCGAATAAAAAAAGGATTTCCTAAATCAATTTCAACTTCTCAACATCCAATTCATCAAAATGATGGATGACCAAATCGGCTGTTTCATAATTCTGGTTTTTGCTGTTTTCGCTTTTGTACCCGACACAGAATATTCCTGCTCCGTTGGCTGCTAAAATCCCGTTTGTGCTGTCTTCTATCACGATGCAATTGGCTTTATCATTGCCTGAAAGTCTTTGTGCCTCTATGAAAATGTCCGGATTCGGTTTTGACTCCGGAAAATCTTCGCCACTTACGAGGTGTGAGAAATAGGGGAATAAATTGAAACGTTTGAAAACTCTGTCAATGGTAGATTTTGCGGCGGAAGACGCTAATATCAATTGAAAATTGGCGGAATAAAGATTCTTAATCAATACTTCTACTCCATCTAACAATTTCAAAGCGGGGTCAGAATCAAATAAACCGTAGAAAATGGTTCTTTTTCGTGCAATCAATTCTTCTACATTGGTATCGATTCCGAAAATATCTTTTATCATTTGATAGACATTTCGGGTAGATTTTCCTGTAAACTTTGAGAATAATTCTGCATCAACATCGATGTTCAATTCTCCGAAATGTTGGTAGTAAGCTTTTTTGTGGAGTGGTTCTGTATCTACAATCACGCCGTCCATATCAAAAATAACCGTATTTTTCATTCGTAATTTTCTCTATTCAGTTTCATTAATTCGGTGCAAAAATAGTGATTCTAAATGGGTTGTTTTGATTAAATATGATTCAAATTGTCAATTTTAAGCCCTAATTATTTGGTTTAAATTAACATTTAAAGAATCAATTTTATTAATTCGTTATAACAGGAAGCGTTGTATTTAAAGTAATTTTATAAAAAATTAAACTATTTTCCATGAAAAAACTACTATTTCTTTTTTTACAATTCCCAATTCTTTTTTTCGCTCAACAGAAAGTACAGATTTTAGATTCCGAAACTTCCAAACCGATTCCTAATGCCAGAATAATCTCCAACCAAAATGTCTATTATTCCAATGACGACGGTTATATTCTTTTATCCGAAAATAGCAATGAACAAGAGATTTCTGCAATTGGTTATCTGTCCGAAACGGTTAAAAAATACGCACCAATTATTACTTTAAAACCAAAATATCTTAACATTGATGAAGTAAAAATGGTTTCCATAGACATCAAAAAAATACTGAAAGATGTTTCTGACAATTATTCCAAAATCTATAGTGACCAATCTCAACTTTACGACATCACTATAAAACAAAGAGCTTTTGAAAACAACCAGATGAAACTTCTGATGATTGCTGATGGAAAATTCTGGAGCAAAGATGGAAAATACCATCCGAAAGATGCTTTTAAAGATAAGTTTGACAATTTCGTACAGTTGAAGATAGATGATTTACGATATTTGAAATCCGAAGCCTATGAGAATAAAATCAAAATGAAGAAACAAAATTCTTCTAACGACAATATTGGAGATCTGTTCTTAAATTTTGAACTTTCCAGAACATTAACTTTTGCTACATTAAAAAGAGCGAAAACATCTGGAAAATTGTTAGATGACGATGGCATTGACCAGGACATTTCTTTTTTGATCAAATTAGATTCTACACACATTTACAAAGGGCGGCTTTTGTATAATAAACCAGACAAAGCGATTACGCATTTTGAGCTTCATTTCAATCAAAGCTCTACCAAACCTTTTCCTTTGAAAGATGAGGATGGCGTAGAATACCTGAGACAACTAGGAGATGGAATCCTGACCTTTGATTATTACAAAAATGGAGACAGGTATATACCCTCTAAAATTGGTTTTGTAGTAGAAAATATAAAAACTTTCGTCGGAGATAAGATTTATGAAAACCGTTCAGCAAGGGAGATCATCTTCAAAAATTTCGAAAAAGCGACTTCAGAAGGTGTTCAAGATCCGGTAAAAATCAACCAAGCTTACTGGAAAGATTTGAAAGTGAGTAATGAAAAAGGCGACATACTTTTGTCTAAGGAAGAGGAAGAGTTCATCAATGAGAAATCTGATATAAACGACGACTAATCCTCTAGAAATGAAAAAAGAGAAATAATTGTTTCTATTTCTCTTTTTTATTTTATTCAAATGTTAGTTTAAGGATTTTATCTTTTCCGGCTAAAATCAATGTATGCTGATTCAGCCATTCGCAGGCGTAGAGATTTTTTTCGTCGGAGATTTTTGTCCAGGTTTTTCCGTAATCTGATGAGAAACTAATGTGTTGATCACCCACAGCTACAATTTCTTTTCCTTTTGTTTTCGGGCGGAATTTTACGCAGGTCATATAGCCGGCATTTTGTCCGCTGGCTTGTATCTGCCAGGTTTGTGCGCCATCTTTTGTCGTGGCAATATTATTGACATTGTCTGCTTGTTTGGTGTAATCTCCGCCAACTGCAATGCCAAAGTTTTTGTCATAAAAATCTACGGAATAAATGCCTTGGGAAGATGTTCCTTGAGTGAATGGAGTTTCAAAGACTTTCCACTTCCATTCGCATTTTTTTTTCTTCGTTTTGTAGATTCTAGATTTGGAACCGCCAGTTGCTATCCAGATTAATTTTCCCACACTTGCGATATTGGTGTTACTCGCTGCAAAAGCAGCTTCGCCCTTGTCTAAGAATGGGAAAGTTTTGCAATTACTACAATGCTCCCAACCTTCGCCCCCATTTCTGGTTTGTGAGATATTGAGTCTTTGATTGTCCGACGGGTCACTGAATGCAATAGCAAAAGAATCATCAACAAATTTTAAAGCATCATAAAAAGCTGTTTTTGTGTTATCATAAAATACTACCTCATTTTTAAGAGTCTTTTTATCTATCTGAAAAAAATAAGCAGGACTTTCTATGTTGATTGCATAAAAGTAATTTTCGTTTTGAGCCAAAGTTCTGAACTGAAGTTTTTTATCATTCAACAAAATCATCTGTTTTCTGTTAGACGAATCATTAATATTTACAAATCCAAATTTCGAATCTGTTCCTGCGTACCAAACTTTTCCGTCATAAAGTTGAATAGCTCGGATGCTTATCTTATCCGTCAACAATGTGTCGATTTTGAACTTTTGAGACAGTAAAAACGTGGAAAGAGTTACGAATGTGAAAGTGATTAGTTTTTTCATTTTATAAAATTAATGAAAGTTTGGTAATGTTGATGATTATGGACAACATTCGGTTTTACAGGCAAATCCCATAGCCCCGATAGTAGCGGCATCCTTTTTTGTTTTCTTCTCAGTTTCTATTGATGACAAATGGTCATAAACAAAAAAGATATAGCGGATAGCGGGATTAAGCTCCAAAAAAAAAAATTCCGCTCGTGAAAGCGGAATTAATATTAATTTTTGTTATCGATGTCGATATCTACGTCTTGTAGAGGTTCTTGCTCTGCTTTGAAAGTCTCTCCAAATCCTCCGTTCTGAAGTTTTGAATTCTTCTTACTGTAAAGGAAATAGATCACAAATCCCAAAGCCAGCCAAATCAATGAATATTTTTGCGCTTCTGGACTAAGATTGAATATCAAATAAACATTGATCAAAATCCCCAGAGTTGCAATCACAGGCAAAGCTGGCACTCTAAAGTTTCTTTGTAGATTCGGTTCTTTTTTTCTAAGAATCCAAACTGCCACACAAACCATCGTGAAGGCAAACAACGTCCCGAAACTGGTCATATGCGCCAAATCATTAATCGGTGTAAATGCTGCTACAATTGCGATAACTGCACCCAAAATGTATAAATTCTTTTTTGGAACCCCTGCTTCTGCATCTACTTTTGAAAAAGTCGAAGGAATCAAGCCATCTTTTGACATTCCAAGAAAAATTCTAGATTGCCCCATGATCATTACCATTAATACGGAAATCAACCCTACAGTTGCAGCGATTGTAATGATATAGCCAGCCCAAGCTTGCCCTGCAATATCAAAGGCGTAAGCTACCGGTGCTTTGATGGCGTCCGGATATTTACCAAGCGGATTGAACTCCGTGTAATGCATCATCCCTGTCAATACCAAAGAAACCAAAATATACAAAATGGTACAAACAACCAATGAAGTAATGATCGCAAAAGGTACATCTTTCTTCGGATTGATCGCTTCTCCAGCTTGAGTAGAAACAGCATCAAACCCTACGTAGGCAAAGAAAATAGCTGCTGCTCCAGCAATGATCCCTCCATAGCCATAAGCGGGATGAGAGACTCCGTTTTCTGTAATTGTAGTTGCTGCAGGAATAAATGGTTTCCAGTTTTCTATATTAATGAAAAACACACCTGCAACGATTACAAATATAATGGCAGATACTTTTAGAATCACGATGAAGTTATTCGCTTTTGCAGCACCTTTTGTTCCTCTTACCAAAATTGAAATTACGAATAAAACGATAACCAATGCCGGAAGATTCAGGAACAATTTCATGTTGAAAAGTTCTGGAGCAGCGTTGAAGTTGTTGATCGTTTCTTGAAAAGCCTGTAATTTTTCTAATGGCAAACCACCTTTCGCAATTTGTGAAGTAGCTTCTCCAAATGCTTTCTTGGCCGTACCCGGATCTGTGGTCATCCAAAATGGAAGATGCAAGCCGAACATTTTGAGCAATTTACCGAAATATCCGGACCACGAAACCGCGACCGTCATAGAGCCCATCGCATATTCCAAAATCAATCCCCAACCGATAATCCAAGCGAAGATCTCACCAACAGTTCCATACGCATAGGCATAGGCAGAACCTTCTACTGGCAATATCGATGCAAATTCTGCATAGCACAGTGCTGCAAATACACAAGCAATCCCAGCTACAACAAATGAAAGAGCCAAAGCAGGACCTGCATTATAATAGGCGCCTGTCCCTGTTAAAACAAAAATGCCACCTCCAATGATAGCACCAATTCCAATAGCCGTTAAACTCCATTTTCCCAATACGCGTTTCAGCTGACTCTTTTTGATGTCCGCTTCGTACGCTTCCATTGGTTTCTTAATCCAAATATTTGCCATAATTCAATTTTTTAATCCCCAAAAATCTAAGGGGGCTTTTCTTCTATATTTATTTTGAATTACGAAAATATTAAAAAAATATCAACCTTAACATTTTTTAACTAATTTATTTTGATTTTTATTGACAGTATTCATTATCAGCTTAATATTTTTCTATCCCAGAATTTACTTTTCTATCCTGGAGATCATTGGACTTGCTGACTTTGTTAGGACATGATTCTTAGACTCTTTAACTTTAAGAGCAGAAAAAAGATCAGAAAACACGCTGGAGTGTTTCCTGTCGGGAAGATGTGTGAGGTATTAAAGGTAAGCAGGAGCAGTTCTAAAAATGTAGCAGGAGTATATAAATTTTGTCTCAAAAATAGTTGCAAGTTCACAAGAAACTTGTAAAAGAATCATCCTCATTCATAAAACATGCATTCATCAACCTTGCCAAAGTTTTGAACTTTGACAGGGTTTTATTTTGGAAAACATCACTACCTTTGAGTCTATGAATTTTCTGGAAACTCTCACCGCACAATACAACTCATACGAAACTTATCTGATTTATTTAGAAGCAACTGCGGTTATATTTGGATTATTAAGCGTTTTCTTTTCTATCAAGAAAAACATCTGGGTTTATCCAACTGGTATTATTTCCACAATCCTTTTCATCTACATCATGTTTGTCTTTGGACTTTTGGGTGATATGCTCATCAATGTCTATTATACCGTCATGAGCATCTACGGCTGGATTCTTTGGTCAAAAAACTCAGACGACCATATCCACGTAGAGGTCAAAAAAGCGAGTGCAAAAGATTGGAAAGTAGGAGGTATTTTGTTTGTAGCGAGTTTACTTTTCGTTGGTACCGTATATTATTACAAACCGTTTATCGACAATCAGTTTTCTATGGAGAACGTTCAGCTGGGATTATACCATCTCGATTGGGCCAACTACACCGATATTGTTACCACTTCCCTATTTCTTGTCGGGATGTATTTTATGGCGAAACGAAACATTGAGAATTGGCTTTTCTGGATTGTAGCCGACATCGTTTGTGTTCCAATGATGTTCGAAAAAGGATTAGCTTTGACTGGTTTACAATACTTTGTATTCACAGCAATGGCAATCATCGGTTATCTCGAATGGAAGAAAAGTCTCGTTAATAATTAAAATAGCTTCCTTTAAGGCTGGGGATATAATTTAATTAAGTCCAGACAACTTTTCTGCATACTCCTTAGCAAAAAGTTCTTTGTCTTCCTGCAACTTCTCCAGGGTTTTTGGCAAGATATAATGGAAGATATATTGGTCATGCTCATCTGTAAAACCGATTTCTTTCTCCTCGCCATCGATCATTTGTGCGAAGATATCCCACATAGATTCTCCTTTCAACTTTAGTAATTCGAAAAAATCGTTGGCTTTTATGGTAATGTTTTTCATTGATTAATTGTAATAAGTATAATGCATTAAAGTAAAAAGTATTTTTTGGAATTGGCTAATCAGACATCTTTTATAAAATCCTCATATTCATAAAAGAACCGTTCAAAAGCATCCATTTTCTCTACAAAAAACTCGAAGATATCTGGCCAAGTTTGTTTGTTGTAGATACTAACTCCTGCTTTCTCTACCCAAATTCTGCTAATGACTTTTCCATTGTCCAAAACATAAAACTCATCTTTCGTAAACGATCCAATCTCATCTTCTAAAATCGATTCCAAAGACCAAATCTTCTCGTAATAAGCATTGCGGTACAGTTCGTCCTTCATTTCGATGTCCAGCGAGACCTCAGCTTTTTTGTTGTCTGCGTAAAACTTGAAAGAGAAATCTTTGATTTTGGTATCATACAACAGCCATTTCCTCGGGAAAGCTTTTCCGAAAGCCGTCCAGAATTCTGTCTTGAGTTGTTGCGCTTCTTGCTTAGAAAACATTTTTATTTGATTGATTGTTGTTGGTTGATAGTGGTCTGGCTGAGGCTAAGTTTATCCTGAGTTGACAAAGGGAAGCCTTCCAAACTTTATCTTTTGCCTTTTATCTTGTGTCTTCTCACAACGTGAGTTCCACTTTCGCTTCGTTGAATTCTTTGATCAGGTTTTCAAATACTTTTTCTACGGGGAGAATTTCATCTATCAAAGCAGAAACTTGCCCAATTTCCAGTTCGCCTTCCACCAAATCACCTTCGAACATTCCGAGTTTTGCGCGGGCCCTTCCGAGAGTTGCTTTCAAGGCTTCAACATTTCTGCCAGACTCGTAAAGATTTTCGAGATCGTGGTAGAATTTGTTTTTAATCAATCTGACTGGCGCCAATTCCTTCAAGGTCAATTGGGTATCGCCTTCCTTCAGTTCAACAATCTTATTTTTGAAATTCTCGTGAGAACTTGCCTCGACTGTTGCCGCAAAACGGGAACCAATTTGAACACCATCTGCACCGAGAATCATTGCCGCTTTCATCTGACTTCCCAATCCTATTCCACCAGCTGCGATCAATGGAATATCAATGTGCTTTCTGACATTTGGGATCAGGCAAAGTGTTGTGGTCTCGTCCCGTCCGTTGTGCCCGCCCGCTTCGAAACCTTCTGCAACCACGGCATCCACGCCAGCTTCCTGGCATTTCACAGCAAACTTCACGCTTGATACCACGTGAGCGACTTTGATGCCTTCTTTCTTCAGAGTTTCCGTGTAGGTTTTAGGATTGCCTGCAGAAGTGAAAACGATTTTTACACCTTCTTCAAGAATGATATTAATGATTTCATCGATATTCGGATAGAGCAAAGCGAGGTTGACACCAAAGGGTTTATCCGTTGCCTTCTTACATTTCTGAATATTCTCTCTCAAGATATCGGGGTACATACTGGCAGAACCAATCAATCCCAATCCGCCGTTGTTGGAAACTGCCGAAGCCAATCGCCATCCGGAATGCCAGATCATCCCACCTTGGACGATTGGATATTTGGTTCCGAAAAGCTGAGTCACTTTGTTCATTCTGTCGTATTGTTTTTGGGCAAATCCGAAGTCTATAAAGCTGGACATTTTTTATTTTTTTCAAAAATAGGGAATTATGTTGAGTTGGAGGGTTTGTGGGTTGGAGAGTTTGAGCGTGGGTAGGTTTTGAAATTATGACAAATGCTCACGCCCGACCTTCGTGGAGTTCTTTTTGCGAGCATTGGGAAAAGCACTGACAAAAAAAAGCTGGAATCCTTCGACAACTCAGGATAAACTATGGGCAGAAAAAGACGCCCAAAAGCCAACCATGTTATGGGTTGAGATCAAATGGTAGTAAATCCCTATTTTTACCAAAAATTACAAGTTGGATCTATCTTTAAGAACAGTTACCGTTACCCGCTACATCCTGCCATTGCGGGAAGGCGGTTCTTTGCCAGCTTTGGCAGAGGCGGATGACGATTTCAAATACGTGCTGAAGTTCCGGGGTGCGGGACACGGCGTGAAGGCTTTGATCTCTGAGTTGATCGGAGGTAAAGTATCGCAGGTTTTGGGTTTCCGAATTCCGGAGTTGGTGTTTGCCCATCTTTCCGAGGACTTTGGGAGAAGCGAGGCAGATGAGGAAATACAGGACTTACTGAAGAACAGCTGTGGACTGAATCTCGCTCTGCATTATCTCTCAGGCGCGATTACTTATGACCCGGGCGCAGTGAAAATCGACCCGAAGCTGTCTTCTGAGATTGTCTGGCTGGATGCGTTCCTCACCAATATCGACCGTACTTTCCGCAATACGAATATGCTGATGTGGCATCAGGAGCTGTGGCTGATAGACAATGGTGCTTCACTCTATTTCCATCACAACTGGGACAATTGGGAGAAGAATGCCGTGAGTCCGTTTGTGATGATCAAAGACCATGTCCTGCTTCCGCAAGCATCGGAATTGGATGAAGTGAACGTGAGATTCAAAGCGATACTGACGGATGATGTTTTGAGAGAAATTGTAGAATTGATTCCTGAAGATTGGTTGCAATGGAACGATACTGATCTGACTCCAACCGAAATCAAGGATGTGTATTTCCAATTCCTGACTTTGAGACGTGACCATTCTGATAACTTTTTAAATGAAGCCAAAAATGCAAGAGCAAAAGTTATATGAGTATGCGGTGATTCGCCTGGTGCCGAAGCCGGAGCGTGAGGAGTTCTTCAACGTGGGATTGATATTGTTCTCCAAGAGAGCGAAATATATTGCGGTAAAGATTCATCTTTGTGAGGAGAAGTTTCGTGCCATCCACTCCAAACTGGATTATGATGATGTGAAAAAGCATTTGGAATCTTTTGTCAGCATTGCCAAAGGTGAAAAGTCAGCAGGTTCTATTGCCCAGCTTGAGATTCCGGAGCGTTTCCGGTGGCTAACGGCGGTCAAGAGCAGCATCATCCAGACCTCCAGACCTCATCCTGGTTCTAGTCTGGATTTGGATAAGACGTTTGAGAGGTTGTTTGAGGAACTCGTCCTATAATTAAATACGCTTTTTCTTTTCTGAATTTGTATGAAATTGTGCGCTATTGTGCTACATGCTGCATCATGCTGTTATATGATCAATGATTCTAATAGCTGCCGGGAAGTAAGACAATCATTATTAGCTGATATCAAACAACCAGAAATACAAAGCACTATCGACATCCGAGTAAAAAAAATAAAAGATGTTCATTAATCAAATATCTTCCCTACCGCATTTTCTTCCATGAGAGCTTTGCAAAGAAGTCTCACAAGTAAGCTTTAGCAAAACAAAGATAATTGCAAGCTATCTTTTCATTTATGGACTGATCAACAAAAGCATTGTTCGAAAACTAAATGAAGACATAGGCGCTCAAAAAGAAGCCAGTCAAAGATCATCTGTAAAACCTGGGCAAAAGTGAATAAGAACGGAACGCCTGATAAGCGATTCAAAAATAACTATCAGATCCCAGTGGTTCGATATGGACGACTTAGATTCTCGAATTCCAGAGGTGGCAATGAAGAATATCAGATCAGTCATTATGAAGCTGCTGAAGAATTTGGGAATGCTTTTCAGGAATACAGAAGTGTATGCAGGGTATTGTGAAAAAGTTATTCAAATTTGAGCCCAAGATCTCAAAACTAATCAAGTGTCGGGATTTTTTGTGACATTGTCCCTCAAGATATAATTTCATTTAAGATTTCATTAATTTCGTAAACCTAAATCCTATTATATGAAATACATTATCTTACTTCCACTTCTATTGCTTTTCAACCATACTTTTTCACAGGAAAGGCATTTAAAAAAAGAAAAGTGGCATTGGAACAACAACAAGCAAAAACAAGATACAATTGCCGGCTATTGCCAAGTTTTGAAAGTCGACAATGTTCTTTACATTTCAGGTGCTGTAAGTACTGATATTACACCAGAAGGCATCACATCTGTTTATAATGACCTTAAAGCTTCTTTGGCCAGTTTTGGAGCAACATTTGAAAATGTAGTAAAAGAAAACTTATATACAACTGATATAGAGGAAATGAAAAAATATAACTACGTCAGAAAAAAATATTACCATAATGATTTTCCTGCCGCTACCTGGATTCAAATACAAAGACTGTACATGCCCAAAGCAAAGTTGGAAATTGAATTAATAGCACACTTGCCGAAATAATTTTTAAAGGCTTAAGGTGATAATCAAGCATCATGAAAGAGATCATTGCACATATCAAAACTATAGAACATGGCTTCAAACATATCATTGAAGCTGGAGACTCAATTCTGAAAAATCAAACACAAAACCATTTTGCACTGTCTATCAAACTCTTAGACGATGAAAGCTATCAGGTGAGGATGCTTGCAACATATATGCTCGGGCAGCTTTCCATTATGCACCCAGAAGCACTGAAGCTCCTTGAGACAAGGGTGGCGGAAGACCCCAACTGGCGTGTTCAGGAAATGCTTGCCAAGGCATTTGACCACTATTGCAGTATCAAAGGCTATGAACAAAGCCTACCGAAAATTAAAATATGGCTCGCCGACCCCAATCCCAATGTGAAGAGAGCCGTGATCGAGGGACTTAGGATCTGGACAGGAAGACCTTACTTTAGAGAACATCCCAAAGTGGCCATCCATCTTATCAGCGCGCACCGATCAGAAGACAGCGAATACCTGAGAAAGTCTGTTGGAAATGCGCTTCGTGACATCGGTAAAAAACATCCGGCGGAAGTATCTGAAGAACTCTCTACCTGGAATCTGGAAGACAAGAAGGCTTTTTTCACTTACAGGCTTGCCAAGGGAAAGTAAATGAAAAGTTGACCATTCAGTAACAGAAAATAAGTTGTCCTAATGTGCCAATAACATCGTTCTTTTGACCTCATCTTTATACTTTCGCCCCACAGGAATCGTCAGGTTATCGATCTCTATCTTACTGAGAGAAACCGATGTAATATTGTCCTTATTAACCAAAAAAGAGCGGTGTATCCTTACAAATTTGGATTCCGGCAATATCTCCTGAACAGATGTCAGCGTTTTAAGAACGGTGATTTCCGAATCAATTAATTTGATTCTGCAATAATTCCGGAGACTTTCGACAAAAACAATATCATTGATTTTGACTTTCCTTACACTTTTATCAACTTTAAGATCAATGTAAGAATCATCATTATTATCCTGAATTAAAGCGTCTTCTTTTAACAGTTTATTCTCTTCATTCAACTCCGAATTATTTTTCTGGAGATTCTCAATCGTTGTCAGATAAGTGTAAGCTATCGGAATCATCGCAGCGATATTGATGTCCAGAGCGGTGTTCACTATTTCTGATATGATGAAAAAACCGGAGTTCTTGAATCCCGGGAGAAAATTTGGCTGAATGAAATAAAGAAACAATGGACGCTGGACGAACACACTTATCAAAGCAACCAAAATGCAATACGAAACAAAGAAGCTGAAGTATTTTTTCTGATTGAAGAATTTCGGGAAGAGATAAAAAAGCGTGATATAAACCAACAACATTCTCGAAGGAAGACAACAAATCTGAATCAAGATATTCCGTGAATAATTGTTATCCGAAACACCCCAAACCAATCCAAAAAACAGAACGAACACCGTCCAGTATAAAACGTGTTTCAGCCAAAATTTTGATTTGAAATGTTCAAAAATCGATTGGTCCATACTTTTTAATCTTTGCCAAATGTAATTATTTATCCTAAAACAATCTTCAGTAATTTCTAAGTCTGTTGTTTGTACAGAATAACCTGTCGTTTGTCCAAAAGCCTTGTAATAAAAGGAAAGGAGGTATATTTTTGTTCAAAATTCAAACTAAAAAATGAAACTTCCAATTCAATTTTCACTTTTATTTTTAGTGTTTCTCTTTCCGGTTTTAGGGTTCAGTCAGGAAAATAAAGCAACGCTCGAAGCTGTAGAATATCTGAAGCAACATCCAAAAAGTCCGAAAGATTATCTCGTTTCGAAATTCAGGAATTATCCTCTTATTCTGTTGGGCGAAGACCACGCTGTGAAGGAAAATCTTGATTTTGTCAAAAGCCTTATTCCGGAATTGTATCAGGCCGGCGTTTACAATCTCTGTATGGAATTCGGTGCTTTTGAAAAACAAAAAGAGCTGGATGAATTGCTGAATGCAGAAATATTTGATGAACGAAAAGCAAAAGATATGTTCTTTTACTACAATGTCGGCTGGGCCTACAAAGAATATTTTGACATCTACAAGGCGGTTTGGGAATTCAATAAAACCTTAAAACCTGATGCGAAAAAATTCCGAATTGTCAATCTGAGCTATCAATACCGTTGGGAAAACTTCAAAGGTGGTGCAAGAACGCCCGAGAATATGAAAGCGGTTTTCAATCTGGGAACACCAGACCAGTTCCGGACAGAAATCATCAAAAAGGAAATCATTGATAAAAATGAAAAAGCCTTGATTTATATGGGACACGTTCACGTTTTTACAAAATACAAAATGCCAATCCTAAAGGTGAACAACGATGATTTTTGTGATTATGATGAAGGAATGGTAGGGAATCGTCTCTACAAGTTAATGCCTGATAAGATTTTCAATATTATGTTTCATACGCCGATGTATTCCAAAACGCAGTACAATCCGGCTTATGTGTCGCCTGCAAACGGAGAACTTGAGAATGTGCTTCAGAAACTCAATTATCCGCAAATTGGATTCGATTTGATCAATACGCCTGTCGGAAAACTTTCGGACAATAGTTTTTTCAGTTTTTGTCATTCCGATTTCAAAATGGAGGATTTTTTTGACGGTTATATTTTCCTCAAACCTTTCAAGGATTTGACAGGTTGCACTTACGATGACGATTTTTTCACAGGAAAAGACTGGGCTTACATTGAGAATAATTTTCCGGACCCGGACTGGAGAAAACCTCAAAATTTGGAAGAATATAAAACTGCCATTAAGAAATATGTCGATATCAAAGAACGATACAAAGATGTGATTCAAACCTCGGTTCCTGCTGTGAGTTCTGGTAAAATCATCAGAATCAACAATTTTCCTTCGAAATACGTTGCTCCGAGAAATGTAGATATCTGGCTGCCTGATAATTTTAATCCGAATAAAAAATATGCTGTTCTTTATATGCACGACGGACAAATGCTTTTCGACGGGTCAATCAACTGGAATAATTCCGAATGGAAAGTAGATGAAAGTTATACAGAATTGAGCAAAAAAATCAAAATAAAAGATTGCATCATTGTTGGGCTTTGGAATACCGGAGCAACCCGGCATTCGGAGTATTTTCCACAAAAAGCCTTTGAAAGTTTATCTAAAGAATTACAAAATCAAACGCTCGAAAAATATTTTCAAGGAAAAATACAGTCGGATAACTATTTGAAATTCATTGTACAAGAAGTGAAACCTTTTATTGATAAAAATTATCCAACTCTGAAAGACAGGGACAATACTTACATCGCCGGTTCCAGTATGGGTGGATTGATTTCGATGTATGCGATTTGCGAATATCCGGAGATTTTCGGTGGCGCAGCTTGTCTTTCCACCCATTGGATTGGGATCACGGATCTTTTAAATGACGAAATCCCAACCGCTTTCGAAAATTATCTCAGACAAAAACTTCCGAATCCGAAAACCCATAAAATCTATTTCGATTTTGGAACCGAAGGATTGGACGGCCATTACGAAAAACATCAGAACAAAGTTGACCAGATAATGAAGGAGAGAGGCTTTGATAAAAACAACTGGACGACCAAAAAATTTGAATTGGCTGACCACAGCGAAAACGCCTGGAGCAAACGGTTTTCAATTCCATTGGAATTTCTTCTGAAAAAATAATCAATCTCAAATTCAATTATAAAATGAAAAAATCACTTGCAATACTTTTGCTTTTCATCAGTTTCAATCTCATTCGTTCTCAAAAGATTGAACGGATCGAACCTGCCAATTGGTGGGTTGGAATGAAAAATAACTCGGTCACTTTATTGATCTATGGCAAAGACATTTCAGATTTACAGCCTGAGATTTCTTATTCCGGGGTCACTATTACTGAAAATAAAACGGTTGAAAACAGGAACTATCTGTTTCTGACCTTGCAAATCAGTTCTGAAGCAAAAGCCGGAACTGTAAAAATCAAATTTTCAAAGGATAAAAAAGTTGTTCTGACAAAAGATTTTCCAATTTATGCCCGGGAAACGAACAGCGCCAATCGGGAAAGTTATGGCTCAAAAGATGCAATTCTTCTGATTGTTCCGGATAGATTCTCAAATGGCGATGAAAAGAATGATATTGTTAAAACAACTTTGGAACAAAAACTTGACAGAAATAATGAAGATGCAAGACACGGCGGTGATATCCAGGGAATCATCAATCATTTGGATTATATCAAGTCATTGGGTTATACCCAGCTTTGGAACACACCTTTGATTGAAAATGATGAATCCACTTATTCATATCACGGTTATGCAGCGACGGATTTTTATAAAATTGACCCGAGATTTGGAACTAATGAGGATTTGAAAAAACTATCCACAGAAGCCAAGAAAAGAGACATCGGTTTGATCTGGGATGTTGTGCTTAATCATTGTGGTTCAGAGTATTATTTCGTCAAAGACTTACCTGAGAAAAGCTGGATCAATTATCCTGATCCGGAGAACAGAATCAGAACCAATCATCTTAAAACGACGATCACAGACCTCTACGCCACCGAAATTGACAAAGAGGAATATCTCAATGGCTGGTTCGATGGACATATGGCAGACCTTAACCAGAAAAATCCTTTGTTGGCAAAATATCTGACCCAGAATATCATTTGGTGGATCGAGTACGCCGGACTTTCCGGATTGCGTGTTGATACCTATTCTTATTCCGACAAAAATTTCCTGACGGATTGGACAAAAGCTATTCTTGAAGAATATCCAAAAATGAACATCGTGGCCGAAGAAATGTCAAGAAATATTGCTCAGACCTCTTACTGGCAAATCGACAAGAAAAACACCGACGGTTACCAATCTTATATGCCGATGATGATGGACTTCTCCATTAATGACAATATCGTTTCTGCGCTCAATGAAAAAAGTGGCTGGTTTTCTTCCTGGAGAAAAGTCTATGAAAGTGTGGCAAACGATTTCCTTTTTCCACATCCTGAGAATCAATTAATTTTCCCGGACAATCACGATCTGGACAGATTCTATTCCCGTCTCGGCAAAAATTTTGACAATTGGAAACTCGGGATTGCGATGTATATGACGATGCGGGGAACACCTCAGTTTTTCTACGGAACCGAAGTTTTGATGACCAATGACAAAGCCGGAAGCGACGGACAAAGAAGAAGCGATTTCTACGGTGGCTGGAAAGGTGATCCTAAAAATACTGTGACAGAAACAGGATTAACCAATGAAGAAAAAGAAGCGAAGAAATATTTTACCAATTTGCTCAAATGGAGAAAAACGAGTGATGAGGTTGCCAATGGAAAATTCAAACATTATGCGCCGACCAATAATGACGTTTATGTGTATTTTCGATATACCGACCAGCAGAAAGTGATGGTTTTACTCAACAAAAACAGTGATAAAGTAACGCTTGACCTCAATCGGTATAATGAAATGATTCCTTCAAAATTCGAAGCAAGAGATATTATCTCCGGCAAAGACCTCACTTTTCAAAATACGATTGATATTCCTGGCAAAACAGCAATGATCTTGGAAATTGAGAACTAATTTCTCTGAAAATAGAATAAATAAAAACAGGAACAATCAAACTGATCGCAGACCAGAACAAATCAATTATGTGGATCTGGCAGAACGGATAAGAATATCCCCAAGTTATTAGCTTGGGGATCTTTATATGAAGAAATAAATTTATCTATAGAATTAGTCTTTCAGCATTACCTTATCATCCTTTAGATTCTGTATGAAGTACGAGGGTGTCACCCCATTTTGCTTTCTGAAAGCAAGTATGAATACCTGATAAGTAGCAAATCCGCACTGATCTGCGAGATAACTTATCTTATAATCCCTGTATCTTGGCTCACTGTATAATTTATGCACAATATAGTCGATCCTCAGACTATTGATATAATTGCTAAAATTCTGCGACCGGTATTTCTTGATGATTTCTGAGAGGTATTTTGTATTGGTGCTGAACATCGTGGAGACAGAGGTAAGCGTGATATCCTTTTTGAGAAACATTCCAAGGTTTTCAAAGTTTTCCAATCGCGCCAACAGCTCTTTTTCTGTTTCGTTGGCAATACCATTTTTATTAGATGCTATTATCAAAAAGATCACACCCGTCAGTATCCATTGCCTCTGTGAAAGCATCTTATGCTTACTATCCACCTCCGATACCATTTCTTTCATAGAGAGATCTGCATTCTTCTTATCTGCCAGGTTCAGGCTATCTTTCAGAAGCGTGTATCGGTTCATGTAGTATTTTGATTTCTCTTTTTCACCTGTCTCCAGATAAGAGCTCGCCAGGAACTCATAGGATTCCACCCTATGATAGGGGTCTCTATATTGTTTCTCAAGCTCCATTGCACGCTTTGCATGATTGATTGATAATTTATAATCTTTCTTTTCCAGATACAGCCAACTTAGCTGGTTTAGCATCATGATCTTGTTATTTGGAAGAATATCATATTCTTTGTTCTCATAGATCTTGGCCCCTTCAAGAAGATATTTCTCCGCCTGTTCCAGATTTCCTTGGGGTTCAGTATCCCCGAGATAGTACATCCCAAGACGCATATCGTTAAAGGCGATCTGATCATACTTCCAACTATTGGATACCATCCCGTTATCATCTCTGATCTGCTTTGCCAATTCTAGACTTTTATGAAGATAATACACAGTAGAATCCCCGTATTTTTTATTTTCAAACAGCTTTTTTTCAAAATAGACGTTCATATTCTGATAGCATAAAGAGAGTATATAAAGTCTGTAATCTCTGTTCCCAATGGTCTCAGCGTACTTAATGGCTGTCCTGAAATCTTCCAGACTGGCATCATCCAGACCTAGATAACCCAAGGCAGACGCATTTGTACGGTATATCGTGGAAACTAGACCATCTGGGTCTTTCTTGTCTGTAGCCCGTTTTTTCAGTTGATCCGCCAGCTTTACTATTTCCCTATATCTTCCCTGATCAGAATACAATCTCATAAGCTTACTGCCGCTTTGCAATATCCCACGAGTGTAATTCAATTTTTCCGATCGCAGCTTTAATTGGAGCAAGAGTACTTCCTTCTTTCTCGGATCGCCATCCACGTCCTGCTCATCATCCTTCAGTTGTTGGCTGATCATAGATTCTTCTGATCGGGCTGGTGGCATTGGCGTATTCTGGGCATGACCAAGAAGAGTAAAGCATACAAAGAACAAATAAAGATGTATTTTCATAAGAAGATGTTTATGGTTTATGGATTTTTTTTCAGAATATTTTAATTTATTACCTCCTGCGGGCTTATTCCGAAGTTTCATTTCATAGGCAGTTTATCCAAAATCAAATCATGTCAAAAATACAATTTTAACATACATTAAGCAGAAATTCAAGTAATGAATAATTGCTGAATTCCTTGTCTATAACAAATCAATAAACAACTGATTTTCATATTTATTAATTTGTAAAATATAAATAAGCACAAGTAAGTATTTCCGAAATATCTTCTGATTTCCGAAATCAAGATACCAACTCTTTCACACAAGCCTTATGATTTAAATAATATTGCATCAGTAAATGACACACATGGTGATGATGAATGATGTAATGTAATAAATAATGATCGGTTGTTTACTCGGTATTTGATCAAATACTATCAAAAAGTGAAAACACAAAAGATTAAAAAATGGAACATGGTATCTCCTCTTATCATAAGCAGGAGATACTTTCTTCTTTTGATCTTTTTTCTTTTAATATCTCCAATGTCATATGCTGTATGCGATCCGAAAGAAGCATATAATGACAATACCGAAAAAGAGTTGCCAACATCTGAAAATATATATATATCAGAAGGCAGCACTCTGATCATTGCAGAAGGTACTACGATCTCTGGGGCAAATTTTATACATACCAGTGTAAAAAAAGCCAAAACCAAGCTCCTTAAAAGGAATACTGAGAAACCTAAGGTAGTTGAAAAAAAAATAGTCAAAATTTCTAAGCCTAAACCCTCCGCCCCGTCTGTTGAGACCCTTTCTTCAAATGACACTGGGCAGACATGGGGTACCAATGCCCCTTATAGCAAGCAAATATCCATAACTTCCAATACCAGTATCAAATATTTCGCTGCTGTCATGGGCAGCAGTTACATCAATGCGATATTGTCGTTCATTATCCTATTGATGGCTGTCTATCAGAGACATATTACCAATACATTGCTTCTCGGATGTAATTTCCAGCGTCCTCCACCCATATTTTTTTAATAGCGTTCGTTTCGTGGTACGGTATCGTTGGTATGATCATAAAAAAGATATGATAATACCCAGACCCCAGGATTATCTGTAGAAATATCCTTGTTGATAATAAGGCAGATATTTCAAAAAATCCAACCCCATTTGTCTGAACCCAATGCATCAATACCATCCATGACATTTCTAACAATATGAACTGAGTGTGTTCATACAAGATCAATTAAAAAAATACATCACAATGAAAAAACAATACATTATTGCAGCTGTACTATTTTCTGCAACTGCTTACAGTCAGGTAGGGATCAATACCGAGATTCCTAAGACGACGTTGGATGTGACCGCAAAAAGAGATACATCTGGTAACATTACGGACCACACACAGCTCATAGGTCTGCAGGCTCCCCGCCTCACCAGAGCTGAACTCACCGCCAACACGGCTACCTATGGCACGGACCAGAAAGGAGCTTTGATATATATCACAGACATCGCCGGAGGAACAGCCACCGGACAAAGAGCCAATATAGACCATATCGGATATTACTATTTCGATGGCACTATGTGGCAAAAATTTGGCGATACCGAAGTAGATGGCGTGATCGGTAACGAGGTGACCAATGCCACTGCCAATGGTGGACTTACCAGAGCAGGAGGCGGGACGGCAGCAAGTCCATACACCTTGGGATTGACAAGCGGTACTACCGCAGGTGACCTGATGACATGGGACGGAACCCAATGGCTGCCTACTGCGGCTGTGAACATCTACAACTCCAATGGTTCTTTAACAGGTTCGGGAACAACGCGTAACCTGACCCTCAATGGTAAGACCCTTAATTTCATAGGAACACAACAAAGAACCTCTTGGGATACGAATGGAGTTCTGTGGCAGGAAAATCTTCAAACCTCAGGTTCATCTGCCATAGTAGTTGCGGGAGGTAATAGTAGCAGTTTATATTTGCAGCAGTTCTATGGTGGGG